>Ga0310694_10000386_pt1 | contig 59816 bp, 49 predicted proteins | sample 174DNAGHGhighgp2_FD_203884 | JGI IMG/M metagenome (GOLD analysis project Ga0310694, IMG submission 203884) | Sheep rumen microbial communities from Palmerston North, Manawatu-Wanganui, New Zealand - 1742 DNA GHGhigh gp2 (v2) (version 2) | ecosystem: Host-associated > Mammals > Digestive system... | reverse complement strand
TCAACTCTGTGGGACGACAATGTGCTCTCGCCCGACTTGGTTTTCAAGAGTCCCTACTTTTTGGAGTTCACAGGTCTTAAAGGAATGTATAGCGAGAGGACATTGGAGGATAGTCTTGTGGCGCATTTAGAACAGTTCATCGTTGAGTTGGGCAATGGCTTCACATTTGTTGCGCGACAGAAGCGGATGATTATCGATGGCGAAGACTTCTATCTTGATTTGCTTTTCTATCATCGCCGGCTGCATCGGCTGATTGCCATTGACCTCAAGCTTGGGCGTTTCAAAGCTCAGTACAAAGGTCAGATGGAGCTTTATCTTCGATGGTTAGAGCAAAACGAGATGGAGCCTGGCGAAGAGTCGCCCTTGGGCTTGTTGCTTTGCACAGAGGGAGGAGAAGAACAGATAGAATTGCTACAACTCGACAAGGCTGGCATCAAAGTCGCCCAGTACATGACCGAGTTGCCACCTCGCGAAGTGCTGATACGACAAATTCAGAAATCCTTAGAGGCAGCCAAAGCCCATTTTGACGACACAGAAGACAGCAACTCCCCGGCTCTGCCATTGGAAGAATGATACAAGAGTACGAAACAGCTGAATTTATATGAAACGTATATGAAACATCTATAATGAAAAGGTTAATCATTTTTCTGGGCCTGGTGATGTCTGTCATTGCCTGCCTTGCTCAAACGAAAAGGAACTACGACGTTGCGGCTTACCTCTATCCCGCCTATGCTGCCGACGATCCTCGTCTGCGGCCTTTCTGGCCAACGGGCATGGGCGAATGGGAGACGGTGATGACCATGCAGCAACGCAATCCCGGACACTACTGGAACCGTCGTCCGCTGTGGGGATACGTCAACGAGGCCGACCCTGCTGTCATGGAAATGGAGATTGAGCAGGCCACCAGCCACGGCGTGAACGTCTTCATCTTCGATTGGTATTGGTTCGACGAGCGTCCCTTCATGGAGACAACGCTCACCAATGGTTTCCTGAAAGCCGGCAATTCGAACAAGATGCGGTTCTACCTCATGTGGGCAAACCATAACGTAGAGAACTACTGGGACACGCGCATCGCCCATCTCGGCGAGAGCAACATCATCTGGCGGGGCGGCGTGAGTCGCGAAGCCTTCGAGAAGATGTGTCGGCGCAACATTGAGCTTTTCTTCCGGCAGCCTAACTACTACAAGATTGACGGCAAGCCCGTGTTCATGATTTACGAACTCTCGACCTTCATCGAGGGCATCGGAGGCGTTGAGCAGGCACGCGATGCTCTGAAATGGTTTCGGGGAGAGGTGAAGAAGGCAGGCTTCCCCGACCTCGAACTGCAGTTCACGATGTGGGCACCGCAGTTCAACTACAGCGGATTCGATGCGGCAAAGACCGACAAACCGCGCGACGAGTTCGTCAGGAAGCTTGGCTTCAACAGCATGTCGCACTACCAGTTCTGCCACTTCATCAACGTAGATGACGACTATGCCAACATCCTCGAGCAGGCTTACCGGGAATGGGATAAGCTCGAAGAGGAGTTCACCATCCCCTATTACCCGCATGTCAGCATCGGATGGGACAACAGTCCGCGCACGGGCAGGAGCGCCGTTGCTCGTGACAACACGCCGGAGCGCTTCGAGCAGGCCTTGCGGAAGGCAAAGGCCTACCTCGATGCCAGACCTCATCTCCATCCGCTCATCACCATCAATTCCTGGAACGAATGGACAGAGACCAGCTATCTCCAGCCCGATAATGTGTATGGCTATGGCTACCTCGATGCTGTGAAGAACGTCTTCGTGGAGGATGGAAAATAATTAAGGCTTGGACGAACTTACCGCCTTCACCATCCCCTTTCCAGTACCAGCAGTATGATTCGTGGTAGAGAAAAGAAGGATACTGTTCAATGCCGTTCGCCTCGTTGACCATAATGGTGTGCCTCGTTTCAGAGCAGGCAACATCGATTTTTCTCTTTTTTGCTTGCACAGTTCGATTTTTAATGCTATCTTTCCTCTATAAACTTGAAAACAAATTGCCCCAGCAAGCTAATATTGGGAGCTGTCATCAATTTCTAAGCGACACGAAAATTACTTTCTTATTGCATCATTGACAGAAAATCAACATTAGAACGACTCACATCGTTATGTTCTATTGATACACTCGTTTCACAACCGACAGAATGGTACTCTACACTCCTTCCTTATTCTCTTCTGAAAGTAACACAGGACAGAAGCTCGAAGGGGTTCGTGCCTGACGGTGTTTATTCTGTTTCCCTGTATTCTTTTGGGGTTTGACCGGAATTGGCCTTGAAGTAGCGGGTGAAGGCTGTTTGCTCGGAGAAGCCGAGCAATAAAGAGACCTGCTGGATGGAGAGGTCCGGACGGTGGCGCAAGAGGTGTTTGGCTTGTGCTATCACATAGTGTGCTATCCATTCTCCGGCGCCTGTTCCTGTGGCTTGTCGGACGACTGTTCCAAAGTGTTTTGGAGAGAGGCAGAGCTGTTTGGCATAGAACTTCACCTCTCGGCTTTCGCGGAAGTGCTCGGCAATGGCGCCGTGGAAACGGGCAAGCAGTTGCTGCACTGGTGTGTCCTTCTTGATTATCATCTTGCCGTTCTCGCGAATGAACAGTTCCACCAGTCGCGCGGTCATGTCCATCTGTTCGGCGAGCAGGTCTTTGCGGTCGGGATGTTCCAGACGACTTATGCTGGCCAGCAAGCGGAAGCATGCATTCATACACTCGTACTGGCTGTCGGCCAGATGATAAGTAGGATGGTAATGATACTCCACCCGATAGTGATTGGGATGTAGCAGGCTCAGTTCTTTAAGGAACTTAGCAGATATGACAAGCAGCGAGGCTTCGTAGTCATCGCTTACCTCGCGGCTCTTCAGGATGTGGTTGGGGAATATGATGGCTGTGTCATGAGAGTGAAATTCGACGGAAGTCATATCATACTCTGCCCGCGCCCATCCTTTGTGACAAAGGCATATGACAAGATGCGGATATACGTATGGTTCGCCGTATGCCGGCAGTCGCGTCACATTGTCTATGACTATCAGGCCTCGCTCTTCTATCAAGCTGGACAGCCGCTCCAGGGGGTGGTTGTTCGCACTCATAACAGGGTCTTTTGGCGGCAAAGATAGGGCTTTTTAGTGAATCTGCAAGTTTTTCGCCTACTTTTTATTTGTTCTTTCGCACATTGCATGCTTGTTATATACCAACAGAGGTTGTGTCACAGAAAACGCAGCGTGCTGCATCGCCTCACTCAGCGTGCTGCATCGGCCAACTCAGCGTGCTGCATCGGCCAACTCAGCGTGCTGCGTTTGTCGACGTGGCACGCTGTGTTTTTTCGTAAAGCCTGACTGAACGAAAATTTATGAATTATGTATTATGATTTGTGAATTAAAAGTCGTACCTTTGCACCCGCAATAAAAGAACAGACAAACATTAAAACATACAAAACTATGAACAAGAAAGCTCTTTTGATGATTCTCGACGGCTGGGGCATTGGCGCCCATGGCAAGGGAGACGTCATCTTCAACACACCGACTCCGAACCTCGACAAACTGAACGCTACCTACCCTCACAGCCAACTCTTGGCCAGCGGTGAGAACGTCGGTCTGCCCGACGGACAGATGGGTAACTCGGAGGTCGGTCACCTCAACATCGGTGCAGGTCGCATCGTCTATCAGGACCTCGTGAAGATCAACCGCGCTTGTGCCGACGGCAGCATCATGAAGAACCCCGAAATCGTCAGCGCCTACGAGTACGCTAAGGCTAACGGCAAGAACGTTCACCTCATGGGTCTGACCTCGAACGGCGGCGTACACTCTTCGCTCGACCACCTCTTCAAACTCGTGGAGATTGGTAAGGAATACGGCGTGGGGCAGACATTCGTGCACTGCTTCATGGACGGTCGCGACACCGACCCCAAGAGCGGCATCGGCTTCATCCAGCAGCTCATCGGCAAGTGCAACGAGGTTGGCAACGCTCAGATTGCCAGCATCATCGGCCGCTTCTATGCGATGGACCGCGACAAGCGCTGGGAACGCGTGAAGATTGCCTACGACTTGCTCGTCTCTGGCGAGGGCAAACAGGCTAAGGACCTCGTCGAGGCCATGCAGGAAAGCTACGACGAAGGCGTCACCGACGAGTTCATCAAGCCCATCAACAACAGCAACATCGACGGCACCATCAAGGAGGGCGACGTCGTCATCTTCTTCAACTACCGCAACGACCGCGCGAAGGAGCTCACCATCGTGCTCACACAGCAGGACATGCCCGAGCAGGAGATGCACACCATCCCAGGCCTGCAGTACTACTGCATGACACCGTACGACGCCAGCTTCACCGGCGTGCACATCCTCTTCCCGAAGGAGAACGTGGAGAACACGCTCGGCGAATACATCAGCAGCAAGGGCCTCAAGCAGCTCCACACAGCTGAGACAGAGAAGTACGCACACGTCACCTTCTTCTTCAACGGCGGACGCGAAGCTCCCTACGAAGGCGAGGAACGCATCCTCGTGGCAAGTCCGAAGGTCGCCACCTACGACCTCAAGCCCGAGATGAGCGCCTACGAAGTGAAGGACAAACTCGTCGAAGCCATCAAACAGGACAAGTACGACTTCATCGTCGTCAACTTCGCAAACGGCGACATGGTGGGCCACACGGGCGTTTACGAAGCCATCGAGGCTGCCGTGAAAGCCGTCGATAAGTGCGTCGGCGAAGTCATCGAGGCTGCAAAGGCAACAGGCTACGAAGCCATCATCATCGCCGACCACGGCAACGCCGACAACGCCATCAACCCCGACGGCACCCCCAACACCGCTCACTCGCTCAATCCCGTGCCCTTCATCTACATCACCGACCGCAAGGACGTCACCGTAGAGAACGGCGTACTGGCCGACGTGGCTCCCAGCATCCTGCACATCATGGGCCTCGAGCAGCCAAAGGAGATGACCGGCAAGTGCCTCATCAAGTAGCCTCTCCTAAATCCTCTCCTAAAGGAAAGGACTTAAACTAACTATGGACGTAAAGATAGAGCCTTCTTGGAAGCAGCAACTTGCCGAAGAGTTCGACAAGCCTTACTTCCAGGCGCTGACACAGTTCGTCAGGCAGGAATATGCGGCAGGCACCTGCTACCCGCCAGGCAGGCTCATCTTCAACGCCTTCAATACGACGCCATTCCATGAGGTGCGCGTCGTCATCCTCGGCCAAGACCCTTATCACGGCCCGGGGCAGGCACACGGACTCTGCTTCAGCGTGAACGACGGCATACAGTTCCCGCCCTCGCTTCAGAATATCTTCAAGGAGATAAAGGCCGAGACGGGAGCACCCATCCCCGTAAGCGGCAACCTGACACGCTGGGCACGGCAGGGCGTCTTCCTCTTGAACACGTGTCTTTCTGTTCGCGAACATCAGGCATTCAGCCACAGCGGCAAGGGATGGGAGACGTTCACCGACGCTGCCATCGCTGCCCTCAGCAAGGGACGCGAACATCTCGTCTTCATGCTTTGGGGCGCTCCGGCAGGACGCAAAGCCGCACTCATCGACCAGAGCCGCCACCTCGTCCTCACCAGTGCCCACCCCAGTCCGCTCAGCGCCATGCGAGGCTTCATGGGCAACGGACATTTCCTGAAGTGCAACGAATACCTCACAGCACATGGGCAAAGGCCAATCGTTTGGTAACCTCATTGAAGTCGGCGATGTCATCCTGCACTCGGATATCCTGACGCAGTACTTCTGCTGCGACATCGAGCGCTGCCACGGCAAGTGTTGCGAAGAGGGAGATGCAGGAGCGCCCGTCACCCTCGACGAGATAGCGGACATCGAGGAGCAGCTCGACGACCTGTGGCCCAGGCTCTCGACAGGTGCACAGGCCGTCATCGACAAGCAAGGCGTTGCTTATCCCGACCCGGAAGGAGAACTCGTGACAAGCATCGTCTGCGGCGGCAACTGCGCCTTCAGAGGTTCACATGGCTGCCTCTTGAAGCAAAAGCCCATCAGCTGCCACCTCTACCCCATCCGCGAGAAGAAGCTTGGCCCCTTGACCGGCCTCAATTACCACCGCTGGAACATCTGCCAGGACGCCATCCACCTCGGCACAGAACGCGGCATACGCCTCTACCAGTTCCTGCGCGAACCCCTCATCCGCCGCTTCGGCGAAGCGTGGTACAATCAGCTATGCACCACAGCCGACGAACTGCTGAAGCAGGGACTGATATAATCCGCACGCAAGCATAATGCTTTTTGCCTGCGAAAATGCCGGAATATATTTGGCTATTCGCCCGTTTCTTTGTACCTTTGTGGCGTCAAAAGAACCACATCCAAATAAAGTAACAATGGTAAAGTCTTATTTGAACAACAAATGGATGCGTGCAGCAATACCTGCATTGCTGATTCACGCTTGCATTGGTAGTGTTTACTGCTGGTCTCTCCTCAAGGGAGACATTGCAACGGAAGTGGGCTGCTCGGTCAAGGAGATTGAGTTCGCCTTCTCGCTGGCCATCTTCTTCCTCGGCATGTCGGCCGCTTTCGGAGGCCGCTTTGTGGAGAAGAATGTGACGGCGGCATCTGTTGTCTCTTGCCTCTGTTTCAGTACTGGCCTTTTGCTGACCGTACTCTCCATCTATTCGAAGAGCGTGCTTGGCATCATGCTGAGCTACGGATGCCTGATGGGCATCGGACTGGGCATTGGCTACCTCTCGCCCGTCAAAACACTGATGCTATGGTTCAAAGAGCACAAAGGGCTTGCCACGGGCATCGCCATCAGTGGCTTCGGACTCTCGAAGGTCATCTTCTCACCCTACATCGAATGGTGTACTGCCAAGTACGACATCAGCACCACACTGGTGTCCATGTCCGTCATCAGCATCTTTTCCATGCTGACCGCAGCCTGGCTCATCAAGAAGCCGGCCGACTGGAAAGAGCCCGTCGTAAAGTGGAAGCTTAAAGACTACTTCCAGGTGCTCAAGAACGGAACCTTCTTGAAGATATGGTTCGTCTTCTACATCAACATCACATGCGGACTGGCACTCATCGCCTTCGAGAAGAATATCGCACTGACGGTAGGCATCATCGCCGTCGGACTCCTCTCGTCGCTCACGGCTTTCTTCAATACCGCAGGACGCTTCGGATACTCCACCGTCTCCGACTACACCGAGAACAAACAAACCATCTATAAGATTCTGCTCCTCTCCTCGGTGCTCGTCATGCTTCTGGGCGTAGCCCTCGGCAGCAGCATCGCTATAGTCATCCTGATGCTCTGCATCATCAACGCTGGCTACGGAGGCGGATTCTCCACCCTGCCCACCTTGCTGCAAAGCAAGTTCGGAATGGAGAAAATCAGCACCATCCACGGCCTTGCCCTGAGCGCCTGGGCGTGGGCCGGACTGAGCGGCAACCAACTGTCGAACCTCATCATCAACCAGTGGCAGAAACCCTACGAGTATCTCTATGTCGTGCTCGCCGGACTCTACCTCATCGCCTTGATTCTCACCTTCGCCATCCCCAAGAATAAAGAGGCTATCGACTACGAAGAGGAACAACAGTCCTTCTCGAAAATCGACACGTCGTTCATCGAATGACCGATGACAACAACACAACATAAGGTTTACATCATCAAAAGGCAACTGCTGGGAAAGAACTTCCTGGCAGTTTGTCTGTTTGGGTTCATCCTTTCCATACGACCACTGAACAAAGTGGAACTCAACCATGAACTCATCCACACAGCCCAGCAACGCGAACTGCTCTACCTGCCTTTCTTCTTCTGGTACGGCATCGAATGGCTCGTCCTGCTACTCAAATACCGCGACCGCATGGAGGCCTACCGACATATCCGCTTCGAAGAGGAAGCCTACCGCCATCAGCACGACCTCGGCTACCTCAAGCGCCGGAAGCACTTTGCCTATTGCCGAACCAACAACGACGAAGCATAATCCCCCCATAGCGCCCTGCGCTTTCAGAAGCACGGGGCGCATACATATACACGCCCCGCACTGCAATAATCCTCTTACTTAATCACGACCTTGAGCTTCGCTCGAGCTCGTTCACGTTCGGAAGAACCCGAGCAAGCGCTGTTCTTCGCTCACTTAATCACGACCTTTTTGCCATTTCTAATGTACAAGCCTTTGGCTCTTGGCCGTTGGCCATTGGCTACGCGGCGGCCTGAAAGGTCGTAGTACTGGCCGTCAGTTGTTGGCTCTTGGCTGCTGGCTATAGCACCAATGCCCGTGCCCATGATGGGCGTGATTAGGTCTGCTAAGATCGACGTCGGCCGAGCCGCCAAGGTTGCCAGACACACATATAATAGTAATGTAAGTATCTTCATGGTAACAGCTCTACCACCTGCTCGAGGTAGCGGCGGTCGGTCTCGTCGAAGGTTGAGAGGCGGTCGCTGTCGATGTCGAGGACGGCAATGACCTGGCCTTCCTTGAAGATGGGGACCACGATTTCGCTTCTTGAAGCCGATGAGCAGGCGATGTGGCCAGGGAACAGCTCGACGTCGGGCACGACTTGTGTCTGTGCCTCTGCCCATGCCGTGCCGCACACGCCCCTACCCTTCTTTATTCTTGTGCAAGCCATCGGGCCTTGGAAGGGACCGAGCACCAGTTCTTCGCCCTGAACACGATAGAAGCCTGTCCACCAGAAGCCGAAGGTCTCGTGGAGCATCGCTGCCACGTTGGCCATGTTGGCAATGAGGTCGGGCTCGTCCTCCACGACTGCCTTTATCTGCGGCAAGAGGCCTTCGTAACGCTCTTGCTTTGTCTCGCCACTGATGATTAACTGTTCTGACATACAACTATGAACTATAAACTCTCTATACGTCCTGGAAGATATAGGTCAGCTTCTTGTCGGCTCCGAAGGCGCTGTAGAAGTAGCTGATGATTTCGCTGAGATGCTCTTCCCATTGCTCGGAGACGAACTTGTTGGGCACGGACACGAAGACGTTCTTGTCGCGAACGGCCCAGAGGCTGCAGCAGGTCATGTACCGGTTGTAGAACTGCTCGCCCAGACGCTCTTTGGCCTTCTCCATCCAGAGGTTCCATTTCTCGAGATAGATGGGCTGAACGAACGGACGGTCGGGCTCTTCGTCCTTCACCTCTACGGCCTCGGCAAACTCGGGCTGCCTTGGCTTCTGCTGCTCCTTGAGCCAACGATAGAGCACCTCGGTGACGTAGGCGTGTACGTTGTCGGGCTGCTTGTCCTCGACGAGCTTGTCGATGCGCTCCAACTCGGGCTTGAGGTCGAGTCCGTCGTAGATGAGGTCCTCCAGCCTTGCCCATTCGTTTGGCTGCAGCTGGTACTTCGTGATGAGCTTGGCGCGCATCTTGCCCAGGAAACTCTCGTGCTGCTGGGCCTGTCCCATCTTGCCTTCGATGATGGTGAAGCGGATGCTGTCTGGGTCGCCACGACTGACGCCGTGAGGATAGACGGGCTCGTACTCGAAGCAGAACTCTACCTTGCCTTCGTCGGAGAGCTTCCGCATCTCCTTCAACACGGGGTCGAGCACGTCGCGATGGAAGGCACCGTACTTGACGTAACGGTTCTCGACGATACGCTTGTGGTCCTTGCTGAACGTGAGCACACCGAAGAACTCTTTCAGGTCGATGTAGTTGACGGTGCACGAGCCTATCCTGCGCCATGCGCTCAGGTAGATGTAGAGGCGCGGAGTGCGCGGACTGCGACAGAGCTGGGTGATGCCTTTCAGGTGGCGGGTGTAGCCCTTGCGCAGGTTCAGTATCTCGCGAGCGCTCTCGTCCACCATGTCTATCTTGATGACGCCCTTCCTGCGCTGACCTCCCTTATAGGCTATCTTCTCGCCGGACGCATTCAGCTCTGCCGTCGGAAACTCTATCTTGTGGAAGATGTTCTGCTTCACATTATATTCTACACGCTCGTACTCGTCGTAACGCTTGTAGGACATGTCCACCTTCAGCAGAGCGTCACAGGCGGCCTCCAGCTCGCCGTACTTCTTCGGACTGATGCCGAGCTCCTTCAGCGGTATCTCGAAGTGAAGCAGGTTGCCTGTCAAATCCTCGGGCTTGAACAGGAAGGTCGATTCGCCCATACTCAACTGCTCGCGGATGCGATCCTGCAACTGGGAGATGATGGCTATCATCAGGTTGGTCTGCACCAACGAGAAGTTGCCGCGTATCTGCGTGTAGCTCACCGGATTAAGGATGAAGTCCAGATCGCGATTGTTGGCTATCGTCTGCACCAGCTCGTTGCTTTGGCTCACCATAGCCAGTCCTTTTTTCTTTGCCATTTCGTCTTCGTATATGAATTCGTCTGCAAAATTAGGCCATTCCATCATAATATCCAAATTTTTAAGTATAAATTTTTAAAATTGTAGCAATAAAGTGTTCAAATTATTCGCACCTGCCTGTTGTCTGTCTGTCGCACCATAGTTTGTTTGTATGTTAACACCACTTTGTTCGCCATGCTATTACCTTACTTCGTCCAGTGCCACGCACCGATATGTTCCTCGTCACGCGCAGCACCATCTTCCTCTGCTCTATGACCGAACTCTTCCCGCACTCTCTTCCTTCCATCTTCCATGCGTTCTGCACCCGACTCTTCCGCCTTGCTTGCACCCTGATATACCCCTACCCTTGCACCCGAATGTACCAGAATCACCTTCTTCAATGTTGCCAAAGCATGAACTGGCATGTTTCTGGCCTCCGTTCCGACATGTGTCAGATGCTTGCCCCATAGTGTTGACGAAGCTTGTCACATAGTGTTGATGAAGGCCTTACCAGCTTGTAGCCAGAACCGTCACCCTGCTCTTTACGCTTCGTTCACAGCCCCCTGCCCTACTCCACCTCTCTCCTGCCATCACCACTTGCAGGAGCACCGCCCAACGCAGCATAGTGCATCTCCTGTCGCTCCATAGTGCAATCCCCACCGCAGCATAGTGCATCTCCTGTCGCTCCATAGTGCAGTCCTCATCACAGCATAGTGCATTTTGTATCGCGGCTTAGTGCATCTCCCATCGCTCCACTGAGCATCATTCCCCTCCCTGTCGTGGTCCTTCCGAAGCAGCCATATTCAACCGCTGATGCTCTGCTCTTTCTATAACGGAAGCGCGCCTCTTCCAGACCACCTTTATCGTCACTCGCCAATATATATATACAGAGGAACCCCCGTTTTGTTAACCAAAGAGGTCAACTTTTTTTCAAAAAAATTCATTTTTCTTCTTGGCAAAGGTATGAGAACCTCCACGCTTGCTCCTATTCATCAGCCTTCTGGACGAATACCTGCTTGTCATGACTGCTCTAAGTCTGGTATGAAGCAATTGACTACAACCGCCTGCTCCTGAGGCGACAGTCGATGAAAGGATTGCACGTATTAAGCGGATTATCATGAACGCTGATTTACAGCGAGGCATTAATCCGTCAAATCTGTGTAATCCTTTGTTTAAATAAATTTATTGTATTTAGACACGCTCTCATATTGCTCTATAAGGGGCGGAAGGTCTTTGAACTGGTGGCAGAATATTATGTTTAGTTGATTTTTGGGCGTCGTGACCTACCGCCATGCGAAACCATACGTACAACACATTCCTCGTTAACCGCCCATATGTGTTGCGTCTTTAGTTCAAATCTTCCGAAAGTCCGCACCAAATCTTCACTTTCGGCACACTAATACTTCCTGAACATCGCACTAAATCTACCCAAACTCCGCACCAATACCAACCTACTACGCTAAAAAACAAGTAGTTACAATTGTCTATAAATATTATATCAGTATAATTTGATAAACGATATTACCCAAGAAAAAATTCTTTATAATATTTGAATATCTTATATTATATATAATGTCCCGTAACTTCTTGATTATTAGGTGAGTGGCTGCATATTGGTGCGAATATCCGGAACATAAGGTGCGAAAGTTTGGAACAACAGGTGCAACATTCATGTACATGTGGTGTGAACATCCATAACATCTTTATTATGACCGCATTCATTCCTCTCCAAAACCATGTTCTTTTCTTTTTATTTACGCATTCATTACCCTGTAGGTGCGGACTTTGGGAACTTTTTTCACTTTCCTATCCTGTCTCCCTTCCCCTCGCCTACTTCCATTTATATCCATTTTCCCCTCCAGTTCTATCTTTTCCTCTATCTATAAGCGTTTTCCTCCACTCCTACCTACATATTTTCATACCGCAATACTCGCATATCCAAATATCTGAATATACAAACACCTCTGTCTTCGCACCCCTACGTATGCAGGTATCTGTGTACGGCCATACTTCTATATTTAAGCACTTCGCTATATGCGTCTCCAAATATTCCCAAATATTTACATACGTACATAGTAACGAATATGCACCTATTTGCTAATATATCAGCCATTAAATAACTGTTTATTAGGCTTCTTGCCTAAATATTTTGGTCTATTCAGGTATAAAAGTATGCAAATATCTCAAAATATTTGAGTATTCTCTTGCAGGGAATTTCAAAAATTCATACCTTTGCAGGTGATAAACATATTGAATGCCGCGAGTGTTATATTATTCGGGGCGGAGATTGTTAACATAAGAAACATAACGATATGTCACAAGTTATTTCTCTTTTACACGACAAGGGTGGCTGTGCGAAGACTACTACCTGTGTCAATTTGGGCTTTGCCCTCTGGTTGCTTGGCAAGAAGGTGCTGCTTGTGGATACTGATCCGCAGTGCAACCTGACTGATACGGTCGATAAAACCGTGCATCTGGAGGCGGACAGCACTATCTATGAGTGGCTCCACGACGCTCAACCCGGCGAATCGCTGCCGCTGCCTATTTATACGCGCTACGATGGTCTGGACTATGTTCCTGGCAGCCATAGCATGAGCAATATCAATGCCGAATTGCAGCTGATGTATAATCGCGAACGTCGTCTGGCGGATTTCCTCAATCTGGTTGACCCAGAGACGGGGGTTAAGATTCGTGATTCGTACGATTATGTATTCATCGACTGTGCCCCTGGTGGCGAGACGCTGATGAACACTAACGCATTGGTAGCCAGCGATTTCGTGATTGTTCCTACCGAAGCTGGCATATACAGTCTGCAGGGCCTGCCGCGTCTGCTTGATTATATAGACAAGGTTCACAAACAGCTCAACTGCCCGGTTTCGATTATGGGTTATCTCTTGGTGCGCTGGAACCGCAATCGCAACATCAGCCGCGAGGTCAAGGAATACTATAGTGACATTGATGCCGTCAAGGCTCCGCTCTTTCCCGTTAGCATTCGCGAAAGCGTAAGATGCACAGAATCAGTTGCTTCCGAGATGTCTCTGTTTGAGTACGCTAGCACAAGCCCCGTGGCCGACGACTATATGCGCGTAGCAGAATACATGATCGGACGCAAGGCGCGTCCCAAGGGCTGGACGCCGGCCCGCTGGGGCCAGATAGCCAACGCTGCTTACGACCAGTTTATGAAAGAGCGAAGTATGTAAATATTTGAATACACGAACACTTGGCTATCTGGGTGTTTAGGTATCGGAGTATTGAGATTTATACGGTTAATAATACCATAAAACATAAGCGTAAAAGATTATGGCAATTAAGAAGAAAACGCTGAATATCAGCAGGGTAGCCGCGGAGGCGACGATGAATTACGTGGCTCCAAAGCCTTTGGCAACGAACGATGCCGTGCGCAGTAAGATTGTCCAGGAGACGCCTGCACCGAAGCCTTTGCGTCGTGTTTGCACGATTCAGAAGGTGGGTGGTTTCACTTTCTTTACAGGCGACGACGACCGCAATGCCTTGGACTATATTGCTTTCCGCCAGAAGTTGGAGAAGCAGAATGTGGTCCGTGCTGCGCTCCATCAGTTCCTGAAGCAGCACTACAAGGAGGGCCAGGGCCTCGATGCAGAGTCCTTGCGCATCGTCGAGCAGTACGAGGACAGCGTCTATCAGTGGGTCTGAATTAGTCGCTTGCTCGTGTCTGCCGAAGTCTATCTGTAAGTGCTTCGTCGCTATCGGCATGGATGAGTATAAAGGTGAGTAGGGTAGGGGAGAGCAATTGCTTTCTGCCTGCTCTGCAATTTGCCTTGTCTTTGTTTGGGGTATCCAGCATCTACAGTTTTCCCTTTTTACGGAAAACCGTCCAAAATGCTGCTTTTTGCACCCCTTCGGGTTCGAATTCCAAAAGCGAAGCAAAAATGTTGTAAAAAGTTTTCGCTGTGTTAAATTCATCCCCTTATTCGTTGTTTTAACGCAATACTTGTCCCTCTTCTGCTCCATCAGTCAGCATTCTCTAAGCCCCTAGCTAACCTCGTCAACTCAGCGTGCTGCATTCACCAACTCAGCGTGCTGTGTTCGCCGATTCAGCGTGCTGCGTTCTCCGATTCAGCGTGCTGTGTTCGCCGATTCAGCGTGCTGCGTTCGCTCACTCAGCTTGCCAACCTCGCGTAATCTGCGTTTTAATGAAACGGAGTTGTCGTGCTAACTTCTTCCGCTGTAAGTGACAACATAATAGGGTTATACTTTGAGCTTGCTGAAAATGAGCGGTTTTGTAAATATTTTTGTGGTTTTGGGTGAAATGTCTTGATTAAGGTGCCGCTTCTTCGCCACTTTTTTCAGTTTTGAACGCCATGTTTTGGGGCTCTGATTCCTCAACGTCGGGCGAACAGCAGAGAAGTGCCGAACAAGACGATAATCGTAGTCGGGAAAAATATTCCCAAAGTTCGCACCGGGAGGCTCGAAATGACAAAATGAGGTGCGGACTTCGGGAAAGAAAGCCGTTTGTACGGGCTTTTCGGCCATCGAAACACCTAAAACGACCCCAAAATGTTCGCAAAGTCCGCACCAAGAGGCATAAATATAGCCCAATACACCCTAAAAAGTTCCCAAAGTCCGCACCTTGAGGCATAAAAAAGAACTGTTGTCGTCATAAATGTTCCCACTTTTCGCACGTCGATACGATATTTCTTGACTGGCGTCGGCCATTGTTCCCAAAGTTCGCACCATGCAAAGGAATTGTTCCCGAACTCTGCACCAACAGGCTCAAACAGATGATAATTTAATTGATTCAAGTCTCGAGAGTTTCGACTTAGTTTTAAGTAATCGTGTTTTCTCACGAATGAGAAAACGATTTCTCACGTGTGAGAAATCCATTTATCATGTGCGAGAAAAGATGAAGCAGCGTGGGGTAGGGGTTGATGCATGTTTGGGGCAGATTGGCAGATTTTTCGGGGAAAAGCTTCAATGTACGCGCGCGTTGGGTGTTATGCGTGATGTACTATATATCGTGATGTACTATATATTAATATGTAGTAGGGTAGTGAGTGCGTAAAGGTGCGGACTTTGGGAATATTTTGCTAAAGAATAGGTGGAGGCACATAAAAATGTATCAAAAAGTTTGGAGCGAATGGTATTTTTGCTTACCTTTGCGCTATCGCTCGGTTGGTCCACATGTGGGCGGCGGGCGTACTCTTATATGAGAAAGACGTTTTCGAACGTCTGTTGCTGTGCATAACGAATCTCGCAAATTCCTTATCATCACAGCAGGCAGATGACAACGAAGCGTCTGCGTGGTGCGTTTCTATATACCTTATTATTATATAGTCCGTACTGGCGTGGGCTTGCGAGCGTTGTCTATCCTGTGTGATGAGGGCAATGCGAGAGCCTGTTATGCCAGGATAGACTAAGAAGCAAACACCTGCGCCTTTTTTGTATATCTGTTGAAAGAATTTTGAGTACCAACCATCGGCTTTGTGGTGTTTGCCGACGACAGAGACAGAAAACAAAGGTCTAATAAATTGCTTTCAAAACTCGTTAGCGGCAGGGCACTTTTGTGACTCTGCGGTCTATGAGTGTGTATGCTCAGAGCATACGCGGCCTGGACAAAGAGAGCAGGCCCAATAAAGACAAATGGGTGTTTACCAAATAAAAAAAGGAAACCAATAATAAATTAATGTATTACATTTAAAATTTCATTCATCTATGAAAAAGTGTCTAATGAGTATGCTGGCCTTAATGATGGTTGCAGCGGTGAGTTTGTGTTTCGTTTCTTGTGGGGATGACGATGACGACCCTAAAATCTCTATCGTCGGTACATGGAATTTTGAATTAGGCGACGAGGGTTATTGTACCGTGACGTTCACCGGAACGGCAACAAGTGGAACCATGACAATTGTGTCTAACGAAAAGGGACGCATCGACACGGAAACATCCCGCTATACCTATAAGAACGGATACCTCTACCTCCCAGACTTAGAAGACTACGATGATTTTGGAGCAATAGAAGTCATTAGCCTGACAAAAACAAAGCTTGTTCTTCGCAACTTCCCCGACGATGACATATGCACACTCACAAGGAGTAAAGATAAACAATAAAGAGAGATGACAATGAAAAGACTTACAACCATTATCCTGTTGCTGATTGCTATATGCAGTCATGCCCAAAGAGTAGATTTCTCCGTAGTATTCGTTCCCGAAGAGAGCGGCAACAACATTACTCGCATCTCCAATGCCGGCGATTATGTCTGCTTGCCCATTGTGAAAAGAAACTCTAACAGTGTAAGCTGGAACTCCAATCGCATTCTCGGCATCTCACCCGACGGGACACAGCTGGCTTACATCTCTAATCGCAACAATGCCACGAACATTTTCCTCACAGACCTAAATAAGCAGGGCGGTAGCGTTCAGCGCACCAAACGACAGGGCGTGCAGGACTTCACCTTTTCGTCGGACGGCAAGTACATCTGCTTCTCTGAGGTGCGAGGCAAAGAATGTCAATTATTTCAGACCGATGCAAAGAGCGGTTATGTGTGCCGTCAGATAACAAGTGGTGCGAGGGATTACTCGCCTGTTTATTCGAGCGACATGAAGCAAGTATTCTTCGCCCGCGAGGAAAAGAAAGGTTTCAGCGTATGGAGCTATAACATAGCCAACAACTTCCTAGCCACCTATTCCCTCGGACTTAACCCCTCGCCCGTATCAGGGGAGAGCTCCTACTTCTGTACACGCATTAGTGCGGCGGGAATCTGCGAGATATGGAAAGTAAACTACGAGAACGGACTTGAAGAGTGCATCGTCAGCGACCCGAACCGCTCCTTCATGTCTCCCATGATTTCGCCCGACGGCAGATGGCTTCTCATGGTGGGCGGTAGCGTCATAGAGTCCGGTAATGTCAGATACTGGAACACCGATTTATATGCTTGCCACATCGACGGTTCTAATATCACGCAACTTACCTACCATGCTGCCGACGACCTGAGCCCTGTCTGGAGTGGCGACGGCAAGAAAATCTACTTCGTCTCGCAACGCGGAGATGCCGAAGGCACGGCAAACATCTGGTGCATGGACTTCAACTATTGATCCTTATAAAGTACGTGTTCATTAACATATTTATCAATTCAAAACTTTTATTATTATGAAGATTAAGTATCTTTTTCTTGCGGTGGCAATGACCGTTGCAACGAGTGCAAGCGCACAGTTCGTAGGTGGAGGAAGCTCAAAAGGCGGCTCCAAGACTTCAAACACCGAACTTGACCCGAAGGCTCACTTCGTGGCAGATTTCAAGATTGGTTCTGTTGCTTCTGCAGGAGGCTTCGGCTTCAACTTGGGCGGCACAAAGGAACTCACTACATTCAGTGGATGTACATTGGCCTGGGACTTCCTGAATTTTGAGTGGGCTGCACCTTTCAATTCTCCTGCTAACTTGGACATGCTCAGCCTTAAGACAGGTCTGCGCCTCTTCAGTCCCTCGTTTGCCAATGATAAACTTCGCCTCTATACCAACCTCTCTATGGGTTACACCTGTGTTCTTACAAAAGGTGCTTCCTCAAACCCCATGTATGAATATGTGGAAACAGCTATGGGATTAGGTTCTGGGAAGGAGTTCAAAAACTGGTTAGAAGCGCAGGGTTATAATGAAGACGAGGCGAAAGAAATCGTAAAACAGGTGAATGAAATAGAAGACAAGTTTGAAGATGAACATGATGACGAAGAATTCGCAGATGAGGATGAATGGCTTCAAGCATTGTTGGATAGCTTAGGCGGTGGCAAGATGCAAGCCAATCACGGTTTCGGCTTGACCTGGGGTGTTGGCGTACAAATCAAGAAGAAGTTCCACATCGGTTATACCTTGCAATACGAAACCGCCTTCAAGAGCAAGAACCACTTCGCTACCATTGGCTATACTTTCTAATTCAAAACTTTTATCATTATGAAGGTTAAGTATCTTTTTCTTGCAATGGCAATGACCGTTGCATCGAGTGCAAGCGCACAGTTCGTAAGTGGAGGAAGCTCAAAAGGCGGCTCCAAGACTTCAAACACCGAACTTGACCCGAAGGCTCACTTCGTGGCAGATTTCAAGATTGGTTCTGTTGCTTCTGCAGGAGGCTTCGGCTTCAACTTAGGCGGCACAAAGGAACTCACTACATTCAGCGGATGTACATTGGCCTGGGACTTCCTGAATTTTGAGTGGGCTGCACCATTCAATTCTCCTGCTAACCTGGACATGCTCAGCCTTAAGACAGGTCTGCGCCTCTTCAGTCCCTCGTTTGCCAATGATAAACTTCGCCTCTATACCAACCTCTCTATGGGTTACACCTGTGTTCTTACAAAAGGTGCTTCCTCAAACCCCATGTATGAATATGTGGAAACAGCTATGGAATTAGGTTCTGAGAGAGAGTTCAAAAACTGGTTAGAAGAGCAGGGTTATAATGAAGACGAGGCGAAAGAAATCGTAAAACAGGTGGATGAAATAGTAGACAATTTTGAGGATGAACATGATTACGGAGAATTCGCAGATGTGGATGAATATCTTCAAGCGCTGTTGAACAGTTTAGGTGATGGTGGCAGTTCCAAGATGCAAGCCAATCACGGTTTCGGCTTGACTTGGGGTGTTGGCGTACAAATCAAGAAGAAGTTCCACATCGGTTATACCTTGCAATACGAAACGGCATTCAAGAGCAAGAACCACTTCGCTACCATTGGTTATACATTCTAATAAATTTTACTAATTGTGAGCTCGAATGGATTTACCTCATGAACAGATTCTTCACAATTTACTAACGCGTAAATTTCCATTCTCTTGTCTGCTTAGTTGTTGGTGAATTCACCGAGCTCACATTACAAACTCTAGCTACCTTCCCGTGTACAGACTGATACTATTATCACTTGACAAGTATGTATGACTATTTGATAGTAGGGGCTGGGCTCTTTGGTTCCACATTTGCGCACATGGCCACGAAGGCTGGCAGACGCTGCCTTATCATTGACAAGCGTGAGCATCTTGGTGGCAATCTGTATTGCGAAAACATTGAAGGAATCAATGTACACAAATATGGGGCACACATTTTCCACACTAGCAACAAGAAGGTATGGGATTTCGTTAATTCCATAGTACCCTTCAATCGTTATACAAATTGTCCTGTGGCAAACTATAACGGGCAGTTGTACAACTTGCCGTTCAATATGAACACCTTTTACCAGATGTGGGGTGTCACCACACCTGAAGAAGCAGCGGCAATGATTGAGGAGCAGAAGGCAGAGGCAGTGGCTAAGATGAAAGCAGAGGGTGTAACAGAACCGCGCAACCTTGAAGAGCAAGGTCTTTGTCTGGTTGGTAAGGACATTTTTGAGAAACTCATCAAGGAGTACACAGAGAAGCAGTGGGGGCGTCCTTGCTGCGAACTGCCTGCTTTCATAATCAAACGCTTGCCAGTCCGCCTGGTGTTTGACAATAACTACTTCAACGAAGCCTATCAAGGTATTCCCATTGGAGGCTATAACAAACTGATTGAAGGTCTCCTTGAGGGAGTTGAATGCAAAACCAAAACTGATTTCTTCAATTCAGAATTCAGGGATTGGCGCAAGTATGCCAAGCAGTTGGTTTATACTGGTCCGATTGACGAATTTTTTGGTTTTTGCTATGGCAAGCTAGACTGGCGCACAGTCAGTTTTAAGTCTAAGGTGCTTGATACTCCGAACTATCAGGGAAATGCAGTGGTGAACTACACATCCCATGAGCAACCTTATACTCGTGTAATTGAGCACAAGCATTTCGAAATGTTCGGTCAGACCGTTTATGATTGCCCCAAAACGGTTATTTCCGAGGAGTATTCCAAAGAGTTCAAGGAGGGAATGGAACCCTTCTACGCAGTGAACGATGACCGTAATAACAATTTAGCGGAGCAATATCGTGCTTTGGCCGAGAAAGAAGAGGACGTTTTATTTGGTGGGCGATTGGCGGAATATAAATATTATGATATGGCTCCTATTATTGAGAAAGTTCTTAACCTATTCTACTAGTCATCCATTATGTCCATTTCAGCACGGATAAAAGCTTTATACAGTAAATTCAGGAATCTGATTCTTTACGGTATCATTGGCAGTTGTACAGCAACGTTGGATTTCCTTATATTCACGGGTCTCACCCTGTGGACTTCCATCCACTATATTATTGCCAACATCATCAGTTGCTCCACAGGTATCCTGTGCAGTTTCCAGCTGAACCGAAAGTACAACTTCAAGGTAACAGACCACACTTTCCGAAGAATGGTCATTTTCTTCTCTGTGGGCATCTTTGGAATGTTCCTCAGTTCCGTTATTCTGCACTTCTGCATTGATAATATGCACTGGGAAGAGCTTGTTTCCAAGTTGATGTCTATTGTGATAGTTGTCATTATTCAGTTCTTCATGAATAAGTATATTTCATTTAGAGTAGATAAAAAGACTACTCGCCTAGAATAACCAGTATTTACAAAGTTATATACAGAACAGTGGACAAGATCTATTTCGTCATGCCTGCTTACAACGAAGCAGAGAACATTGAGGAAACCATCAAGCAGTGGTATCCCGTAGTAGAGAAACTCTCAAATGAAGGAGCAGACGCAAAATTGTGTATTGCCAATGATGGTAGCAAGGATAAAACATATGAAATCATGAATGGCTTGCATGAGAAGTTCCCGCTTTTTGAGCCTTTAGACAAACCAAATTCTGGACATGGTGCAACAGTGCTCTACCTCTACCGTCATGCCATCAGCAGTGGAGCAAACTATATCTTCCAGACTGACAGTGACGGGCAGACAAATCCCGATGAATTCTGGCAGATGTGGGACAATCGAGAGAAGTACGATTTCCAGATAGGCCACCGTTTAGGAAGACAAGATGGTGGTAGTCGTGTGTTTGTTACAAAAACTCTTCGTTTGGTAGTATGGCTTGTGTTCCATGAGTGGGTTACTGATGCAAATACACCTTTCCGTCTGATGCGTACAGATAAGTTACAGCCCATCATGGATGTCATTCCCCAGAATTATTTTCTCTGCAATGTGGCCATCTCTGCCATTGCTGTTAAATGGAATTACAAGATTGGCTGGTACAGAATTACCTTCAAGCCTCGTCAGGGAGGTGTGAACTCCATTAACATGAGGCGCATCTTCAAGATTGGTTGGAAGGCACTAAAAGATTTAAAAAAAATAAATAGAAAACTTGTGGGATTGGTTTGTATCTCTTTCTTCTTCTGACTAAGATCTGCATCTATGAGCTATATAAAAACGAATAGTACCTTAATTTTCCTTTTTCTTGTATCGTTAATATTGGTGACTCTTTTCAGTACATGCTCACCCCTTTATCCAATTAATCCCTGGGAAGATGCGAATGTATTTATGAGCATAGGTAAAAGTTTGCTGTCTGGCAAACTACTTTATACCGATGTGCATGACCATAAGGGGCCTTTGCTCTTCTTCTTGCACGAATGGGCGGCAGCAGTGTCCTCAAAATCGTTTATGGGCATTTATCTGTTAGAAATCCTTTGCAGTTTCGGTTTCCTGGCATTTTCCTATAAGACAATGCGACTTTTTGCTGTACATGGCATTAGCTTGATAACTACTTGTGTAGTTGGTGTACTGACCTATACGTCTGACTTCATGTTATATGGTGATACTGTTGAGGAATTTTCTCTGCCTATCCTGCTTCTCGTCCTCTACAAGACATTGCAATATGCTAAGCAGGATAAACTGCCGACTGCTTTAGAGTCTTTCTTCATTGGTGTAGGTGTCGCTGCTATTTTCTGGATGAAGTTCACGATTCTGGTAATGTGTGTAGGTGCTTTGGCTTCACTGCTCATCATGGCTTCGCAGCGTAGGCAAATGTCGTTCCTGATGCTATGTCTGTTTTGGTGTGCCGTTGGCGCTGTGGGACTTACCGTAGGTGTGTTACTGTATTTTATTTTGCATGGCAATGGGGCCAATCTCTACCAGTCCTATTTCTATTTAAATATATTCCATTATGCAGGAAGAGGGGCTGATGCGTCCGCTGCATGGTGGCCTGCCAAATTAGCCGGATGGCTTCTGCTCGTTGGTTTCGTGCTCACCAGACGAATGAGCCGTGATGTAAAAATTACGGTGGCATTTTGCTGGGGAGCAGAACTGCTAACCTTCGTCCTCTTCAAAGTCTTTCTCTATTATTTTCTCCCCATCTTCGTCTTTGCTCCCCTCCTGATATACTTTGTCCGTGACATCCGCAGTAAGACAATTCTTTATACAGGAGTGTTGGCGCTCACCCTGTCTTCTATAGTCACAAACTACAACCTTATGACATTCCTCACTGGCAATTTTCCCCAAGCAGTACTGTCTTTGGCTAAAACCGTCAACACCGACAAAGATATAAGGAAAAAAGTTCTTACCGTGAGGTCCTATGATACGGGCATTTATACACTCACCGATTGCCTTCCACCCATTAAATACTTCTCCACTCCTGATGTCTATATCGAGGAACTAGTCCGCGAACAAACGGACTATATGGAGTCGTGCCAGGCAAAATATATCATACAGAAAGATGACGGGAATGCATATTGCTATGGCAGTTTCCGTCCAAACATTGAGCAAGACTATATACTTATTCAGGAAGCATCAGACAAATATAGATATGAGTTTTTGTTGCACCCATTGCAGTTTTTATGGTCGTTAGGTTATATGAATCGACTGATAGAAAAAATCTATACACCTAAGCACCATAATGTAAATTATCGTCTATATCGTCTCAAAAATAAAAAGAAGTGTGTATCTTTGCTGGACAAACGCTTTGACCCCTGTTTGACTTTGCGGCGATAGACTTTGAGACGGCCAATAGCGAGCGCAGCAGTGTGTGCTCGGTGGGTGTTGTCGTTGTGCGGGGTGGGGAGATAGCGGATTCGTTCTACTCGCTCATCCAGCCTCTGCCGACGCGGCGTGCTGCATCGGCAGAGGGTCTTTGCTGGTCTTATTTCTTCAGGCGTTCGAACTCTTTCTTTGCTTTGGCGAGCTGGTCCATGAAGTCTTTGTTGTTCATCAGGGCGGGCAGGAGGAGTGCACCTACCATCTGGCCTGCCTTGACGTCGCTGTAGTGGTGGAAGCCTACTATCCAGCGGCTTTCTCCGTAGTCGAGGCCGCGTTTGTAGAGTTGGTTCTGGCGTTCGGGATTGATGCAGGCCAGCACCATTGAGACGGCGACGCCTATTGCGCTGTGTCCGGAGACGTAGCTGCCGTTGTGGCGCAGGTGCTCTTCTGCTTCTGGCACGGGTGTGGGCTCGTTGTAGAGGTCATAGGGGCGTTTGCGCTTGTAGAAGTTCTTCGTGCAGCGTGTGGCGTAGCTTCCGGCGTCTTCCTTCATGCGGGCTATGAGGTTGTATATCTCTGGTGTGTCTTCCTTCGAGAGCTTCATGCCGAAGGCTTCGGAGAAGACATCGAGGATGTTGTCCGCCGAGGTGTTGGCGTCCTTGACGGCTTGTTTGCCGCGCGGGGTCTCGCGCAGGGTCTTGCCGTACTGATACATTTGGAAGTCCTGTTCGAAGAGGATCGAGCCGAATGCTGGTGGCGGTCCCATGAAGATGGTGTCCAGGGGAGCTTCCTCCTTGGTCAGGAAGTGGTTGGACTGTGCTTGGCAGGCGAGGCTGGCAAGCAGGAGCATGGTGATGAAAACGGTCTTTTTCATTGTCTGTAATTGTTGGATATGAGTGTTAATGTTGGGTTTGTGTCAGTTTACGGCAATCAGTCTTCGTTCGTTCTTCAGTATGTACAGTCCTCTTGGGAGTAGCGTGTTGGCAGCCTTGCTGCTTGTCACCCGCTTCCCGCTGATGTCGTAGATTTCCTCGTCCCGTGCTGGTTCGTTGCTCTCGGATGGCTGTGTGATGCCGGTGGTGTAGGAGGTCATGGTGATTTCCACGACGACGGGCCGGTGGTCGGAGGCGTCGGGTTCGTTCAGCACGCTGCGGCTCTTGATGGACTTCACGATGTGTCCGTAGGTGGCGATGTAGTCGATGATGCTGGTCGGGTTGTCGGCGGGGAAGGTGTAGTTGCTTCGGATGGTGTTGAGGTAGTTCAGGAACTGGAACTTCTTCTTCATCTTGGTGAGCAGAGCCGATGTGGGCGTGTCGTTCCAGTCGCCGCAGATGAAGAAAGGCTTCTCCCATCGGGCAGCCTCCCCGATGATGATGTCTGCCGAGGCGAGACGGTTGTCCTCGTTGAGGTCGAGGTGTGTGGAAGCGAAGACGTAGTCTTGGAATTCACAGACAAGCATGGTCCTCTTCTCCACGCCAGGCAAGGGAATGTTGCGCACCGAGAGCGGCTGCTCCTTGCTGAGCACGGCCACTCCATACTTCCCTGCGGAGAGGGGAATGGCCGGACCGAAGGTGGCGTACATCCCGAGCTTCCTTGCCAGCACCGCCGCTTCGTTGAGGTAGCCCGAACGCTTCACGCAGCTGTCCACCTCCTGCAGTCCTACGACATCGGGCATGGCGTTTTCGATGATTGTTGCCTGCTTGTCCAGGTTGACCACATCGTCCATTCCCGCACCATGCTGTATGTTGTAGGTCATGATGCGAAGCGACACGAGGTCGTCGTCCTGAGCATATGCCGTCAGCCCGATGAGCATGAGGCAGAGCATGAGGCAGGCCAGAGGGGAGAATTGCTTTTCCATAGTCGGGAGTTGTTGGCTTTAGTATGATAATCTGGTGTAAAGATAGAGTTTTTTCCCATTCGTGCAAAGAAAAAAACACATATTAAATAATAAAAAAGGTGGAAAATGCTTGGCGGATAGAAAAAATGTCGTACCTTTGCAGCCGGTTTGGAAAGAGTCGTCTATTGGAATAGACTAAAAAGAGAAGATTAGAAATGTCTAAGATTTGTCAAATTACCGGTAAGAAGGCCATGATTGGCAATAATGTGTCACACTCCAAGCGTCGCACTAAGAGACACTTCGACGTGAACCTGTTCACCAAGAAGTTCTATTATGTTGAGGAGGATTGCTGGATTAGTCTGAGCATCAGCGCTTCCGGTCTGCGCTACATCAACAAGGTAGGACTCGATGCCGCTCTGAAGAATGCAGTGGCCAAGGGTTATTGTGATTGGAAGGAAATTCGTGTAATCGGCTAATCAAACGGAGGAGAAACGAAATGGCAAAGAAAGTAAAAGGCAACAGAGTCCAGGTGATTCTGGAATGCACAGAGATGAAGCAGAGCGGTCTGCCCGGCACATCTCGCTACATCACCACGAAGAACAGAAAGAATACTCCTGAGCGTCTCGAGCTCAAGAAGTATAACCCCATTCTGAAGAGAATGACTGTTCACAAGGAAATCAAGTAAATAAAACAGTAAGACTATGGCAAAGAAAACAGTCGCAACCCTTCAGACGGGTAAAACCGATGGCCGTTCATACACCAAGGTTATCAAGATGGTGAAGAACCCTCAGACAGGTTCCTACTCTTTCGACGAGCAGATGGTTCCCAACGAGGCCGTTAAGGATTTCTTCAAGAACTAACTCAGTAAGATAGTATTATATAAGGAAGGCGGGGAGCAAGCAAGCTTCCCGTTTTCTTTTCCCCCTATGCATACAACTTTTTCACTTCCTAACGGACTCCGCATCGTCTGCGCGCCTGGGCAGACGGATGTGGTCTATCTGGGCGTTGCCGTTGATGCCGGCACGCGGCACGAACTGCCCGGCGAGAGCGGGATGGCACACTTCACCGAACACATGTCGTTCAAGGGGACCGGCCGCCGCTCCGCGCGTCAGGTCATCTCGTGCATGGAGAGCGTGGGCGGAGAGCTGAACGCCTTCACGGGCAAAGAGGAGACCGTCTATTACTGTACTTGCCTGAAGCAGCATGTGGCCCGCGCCATCGACCTCCTCCTCGACATTACTCTGAACAGCACCTATCCTGAGGAGATGATGACACGCGAGGCCGAAGTGGTCATCGACGAGATTGAGAGCTATCAGGACCAGCCGGCGGAGCTTATCTTCGACGAGTTCGAGAGCCTCCTCTTCCCGGGGCATCCGCTTGGGCGGAACATTCTGGGCGACGCAGAGACGCTGCGCAAATTCCGTAGCGCCGACATGCAGCGCTTCGCCCATCGCCTTTATCATCCCCAGCGAATGGTGCTCTATGTGCTCGGCAATGTGAAGCCGAAAACGGTGCTCCGTGCTGCAGAGAAAAACGCAGGCTGCTGCGAAGGCCGATGCAGGCTGCTGCAAGAGCCGATGCAGGCAGCTGCGAAGGCCGATGCAGGCAGCTGCGTCGGAAGCATCGTCCGAAAGAGGGAAACACACCAGGCGCATGTGGTGGTCGGAGCACAGGCTTTCGGTGGCAACGACCCGCGCCACCTCCACCTCTACCTGCTCAGCAACATGCTGGGCGGGCCTGCCATGTCGAGCCGCCTGAACCTCGCCCTTCGCGAGCGGAGCGGGCTTGTCTATACCGTGGAAAGCAATAGCATCACCTACACCGACACGGGATTCTGGTCGGTATATTATGGTTGCGACGTCGCCGACCGTAAGCGCTGTCGGCGCATCGTTGCCCGCGAACTGGACAAACTCGTGCAGAGCCCGCTGTCAGTCCGTGCGCTCGATGCCGCGCGCCGGCAGATGAAAGGGCAGATTGGCATCTCCTACGACAACTTCGAGAATGTGGCCATCGGCATGGCGAAGCGTTATCTTCACTACGGCCGAATCTTATCACAGGAGGCACTCTTCGAGCGTCTCGACGCCATCACGCCGGAAGACCTGCTCTCCACGGCACAACTTGTCTTCGCCCCCAACAGGCTTTTGACCCTCGAGTACGTCTGAGCACGGCCTATTCCTTTTCCCTGGGGAAGGCGGAGATGCGCAGGCGGGCTGCTCCCATCGGGACAAGGGTGATGGGCGTTGTCTCTGGCGCGCGTTTGGCGTATTTAGTGGGGAGGAAATCCGTCATGCCTGTGGCGTCGAAGCCCCACGACGGTATCTGACGGCCGACGGCCGTGAACTCCAAGGGTACATTGTCAAGGGTGAAGGGCTGGTTGTTCTCGGGGAACGGCTTGCGCACAACGCTGAAGTTGACGGGCAAGTTCTCTTCGTCAACCACCAGACCGTAGTTCCAGTTGCTCTTGGCGCGCAGGACATAGCATGGCCAGAGCGAGGCATCTACACCTTCCTGCCAGTGCGAGTCGTCTTGCACAAACTCGGGGTCGCGACTGTCGTGGGCCTCGAATTCCTCGTCTATCTTGAGTGAGAGCGTGAGCGGTCCGTAGCTGACGCTGACGCTTGACTTGTTCTGCTGCCATACGGTGGAGCGCACCGTCATGGGCAGACGCAGGGTGACAACGTCGCCATCCTTCCATTGCCTGTTTATGTAGGCATAGCGCCCGGCAGCCCTTATGACGCTCTGTGGACTGTTGTTCACTTTGACCATTGCCGTCTCTGCCCAGGCTGGGATGCGCAGGTAGAGCGGGAAGGTGACGTCGCGTTCGGGATGGAGCGTCAGCGTGATGACCTCGTCGAAGGGATAATTGGTGCTCTCCTCCATGCGCAGCGTGACACCGTCAGCCACAAGAGCCGTCGTCTCGTTTGCAGCATAGAGCATCGTGGCAACGCCATTGTCGGCAGTAGCCATGACAAGGTGCTCGGTGAAGTAGGGCCATCCCATGCCGTGGTTGTGCTGGCAGCAGCGCGAACTGAAGGGGCTCATGGAGAGCATGCCACGCAGGGCATTGTCGATGCTGGGGGCGTGGTTCTTCTCGTCGCTGATGGCCATGTTGGCCGACGTGATGTATCGCAAGGCTCGCATGTCGGGGGTGAGGGCAGCGGGCAACGAGTTGAATGCCACATCCTCGCAGTGGTCGGCCCAGAAGATGTCGCCCGTAATGCCCATCAGAATCTCATCGCTTGCCATCTGTTCCACGATGGCGCAGGTCTCGGCACCGTTCCTGGGGTCATAGTATCCGTTGCGTGCGTTCTCGTCGGCAGCATACATGCCGCCCGGCATTTGTCCGAAGCGTTTGCGCATCTCGTTGTGCGCATTGTATGTGGCTTGCAACATGTCTTCGTTGCCTGTGTACATGTAGTATGTGGCTGGCTCGCGAAAGCCCTGGGCCACGTTCACACCGTGGTAGTTCGGCAGGTCGCCCTGCATAGCCCAGTTGGATGTGGCACGGTGCAGCTTGTCGATGAGCGGCAGGATGGAGGCATCTCCGTTGCGGTTGTAGAGCCATATCACACTCCAGATGTTGTCGCCCCCTCGCTTTTCTTGCCAGAGACCCTTCAGGAACTGACTGTCGTCGATGCCCAGCTCCCACTTGAAGTGGCGGTTCATGGCCGTCAGCACCCTCTGTGCGCCAGTTGCCTCATAGTAGGTCTGGAGCGCCCACAGCATCGGCATCTTGGCCCATAGGTCAGGACTCGAACCGTCGTAGCCGTCGGGCCCGATGCGTCCGTTGCTGGCCTGATTGTTCAGAACAGCCTGTATCCAGGTTTGCACTTCCTGTTTCATTGCCTGGTCATTCAGGATGTATGCCAGACTGCTGTAGCCTCTAATCCAATAAGGCACCTCCTCCCATCCGTGGTCTCCCTGGTTGGAAAGCCACTGGTTGTTGTGTTTGTCGAGCCACGCACTGACGGTGCCAAGCTGCCCGTTCAGGCCGTCGCGCTGCAGCTCAAGGTATTTGCGAAGCCATCCCTTGGGCTGGACATTGCCAACAGGCAGTTTCAGGAGCGGAGCCTGCTGGAGGGGTTTGCGGAAGTTGGTGTAGTTGGCGTTGGTCTGCTCACGGTCAGGTCTGTCCACAATGGTGACGGTGCCTTGTGCATTGGCGCTCGTGGTCAGCAGTACCAACGGCAGTAGGAGGGAGAAAAATCTGTTCATATAAGCTAATACTTATTTTTGTGTAATAATCTTTTTTCCTTTGGTGAGAATGATGCCCCTGAGGCTCTGCGGCTTGGAAATGCGCTGGCCCATCAGGTTGTACATGGCATCGTCGGCCTCGCCCTCTGCTTCAACGCCAGAAACGCCATCGTCAAGAGGGTCGTATGTCACGCTCAATCCATAGTCGATGTGCCCGCCGCCAGCACCTTGTTGCAGCGACACGCACAGCACATTGTCGCCCTCCACCAAAAGCCTCTTGCGTGCAGCAGACAAACGAAGGGTCGCATAGTTGTCATCATTCCAGCCACTTGCGGAGGTGATGAGTGTGCCGTTGAGCCAGAACTTAGGGTTCTCGTCGTAACTATATGTGAGGTTCACTACTCCGATGGCTATCTTGGCCAAGTCGTCGGCAGTAAGGGTGAAGTGACGCCGGATGAGGATGGGATGCACGGTGCTTTGCCATTGCGTGACCAGAAACTTGTTCTGGTCGATGCTAAACGGGCCGTAACCCTCACGCCAATAGCTTTCGTCCTCTCCGAGCGAATACCACTTGGCTTTTTCTGCCGGCGAAATGTCAGTGTTGTAGTTCAGTTCATAGAACAAGCAAGGCCAACTGCCCTCCCCGCTATCCACCGTATCAAGGATATATTCGGTAACAGTATTGGCAGCACTGGCAGCACTTGCCACAAGAAGTGATGCCAAAGATAAAAACTTTCTAAAGGTCATAAAACAAAGCCAAAAACGTCCAAATGCCTTGCAAAGATATAAAAAAAAGTGATACTATCTCGCAGAAACCACAAAAAAACAATAGTTTGTTGCCAGGCATCACAATGTGACCAAAGCGAAAAGGATGCCTGTTCAGACGAATTTCCCTGATTTTGTTAAAGTTTCCCCACTATTTTGTAACCTGACGAAAAAAGTTTTCAACAGCCTTTTCTTATAAAGTGTAATGCGCTGAAAGCTCCTTATTTATGGGGTTTTGCGAGAGTAGGCGTCAAAAGCAACAGGGGGTTATCAACAAGTTAGGCTAAGACGGTAAGAAAAAAAAGTTTGTGCAAATTGTGGGGAATTGTGGGGAATTGTGTATCTTTGCAGCAGAAATTACAAATAAGAGCATTAGGCGCGATGAGATTCACAGGTTGTATAGATGCCAAGACGGACGAAAAGGGACGTGTTTTCGTGCCTAGCGTCTTCCGCAAAATCCTGCAGAAGGAAGAGGAGGAAGGGCTAGTGTTGCGTCGCGACCTTTTCGAGAAATGTCTTGTCCTCTACCCGAAGAGCGTGTGGGATGCGCAAGTCGATTCTGTTCGTGCTCGCACCAATCCTTTCGATCGGCATCAGCGCGAAGGTTTACGTCTCTTTACGGCTGACGCCGAGAGCATCACGCTCGACAGTGGCGGCCGTATGCTCATACCTCGCCGATATATGGAACATGCTGGCATCAAGAGTGATGTGCGGTTCATCGGCGTGGACAATACAATCGAGATATGGAGTAAGCCAGCAGCTGAAGGTCTGCTTAGCGACCCAGACAGGGTGGCGAACATTCTGGAGGAAATGATGAAATCCCCCCCCTCTGGTAGTTCAGGAGAATAAATTGGCTCCCCGTAAGGGGGTTAAGAGCCTATAATATATATATTATGTACGCGCGGAGTGAGGAATACCATGTGCCAGTACTGCTCAATGAGGCAGTGGACGGACTGAACATCCAGCCCGGGGGCATATATGCGGACCTCACCTTTGGTGGCGGCGGCCACAGTCGGGAGATACTCCGACGCCTTGCCGGAACGGGTCATCTCTATGCCTTCGACCAAGACGAGGATGCTTTGCAGAATGCAAAAGAGCTGGAGAGCGAAGAGAATTTCACCTTCGTTCGCAGCAACTTCCGTTTTCTGAAGAACTGGATGCTCTACTATGGACACGAGCATGTGGATGGCATCCTCGCGGATTTGGGCGTAAGCAGTCATCACTTCGATGAGCAGGAGCGGGGCTTCAGCTTCCGTTTCGACGCACCGCTCGACATGCGGATGAACCAAAAGGCAAGCCTTAATGCGAGGAAGGTAGTAGGCGAATATGGTGAAGAGCAACTGTCGGACATCTTCTATCTCTACGGAGAACTGAAGAACAGTCGCCGCATTGCGGCCGCTATCGTTAAGGCGCGTCAGCTGAAGCCAATTGCTACGACGGCCGATTTGGTTGAGGTGTTGAGGCCTTTGATGGGGTACGATCGTGAGAAGAAGGACTTGGCGCGCGTCTTCCAGGCGCTTCGCATCGAGGTAAACGGCGAGATGGTTGCTTTGAGGCAAATGCTCGCAGCTGCCACAGAACTGCTTCGGGAGGGCGGACGCTTAAGTGTTCTCACATATCACTCCCTCGAAGACCGCATGGTGAAAAACATCATAAAAGCCGGCAACGCCGAGGGGAAAGTGGAGGCCGACCTCTTCGGACGTACTGAGGCTCCGCTTGAGGCGGTGAACCGCAGCGTAATTGTTCCCAGCGAAAAGGAGCAGGAGAGCAACCCCCGAAGTCGTTCTGCGAAGCTTCGCATAGCGTCAAAACGTGAAATTCTCTAAGCCTCTTCTGAGGCGACAGGTGGTAAGAAGAAACAGATAAAAAGGTAAGTGTCGAGATGGCAGAGAAAGAGATAGACAATTTCGAAGAGCTCCAGGAAGTGGAGCAGGAGCAAGAGGCTCTGGAAACTCCTGTGGAGCAGGAGTCCGTCAGTGACAAGGAGAAGCTGATGCGTTCGCTGGTAAGCGACGATGATGAAGCCGAGGAATTGTCCATCGACGGTATTCGTCAGATGCTGGATGCTGCTCCCCGCTGGTTCCTGAGCCAGTGGAAGATGCTGCTCCTTGTGTTGGCGGGTATATTCCTTTACATCACCAACGGCTATCAGGCGCAGGTGGAGATGATGAAGGAGACGGAGCTTGAGGCCGAGCTGAAGGATTGGCGCTACCGCAGTATCACCCGCGTGAGCGAACTCACGCGGCTTTGCCGGCAAAGCCAGCTCGAGTTGATGCTCAAGGAAAAGGGCGACAGCACCCTTGTCCCAAGCAAGGTTGCACCTTTTATTATTAATGTGAAAGATTAAAAACACTACGATGCAAACAGGCAAAGACAAAGCCCCAAGACGATACATCTTTATTTTCGTGCTGATGTGTCTGGCCGGATTGTACATTCTGGCTAAGGCACTTTATACGATGTTGCCTCCTGAGAGCGACTACTGGAAGGAGGTTGGACGCAATAGCAGGACAGCGAAGATTCCTGCCAATCGCGGCAACATCTTGTCGTGCGACCGTCAGGTGCTTTCTGGTACGGTGCCTAAGTATGCTCTCTATATAGACTTTGCGGTGTCTGATCCTGACTCGGTGAGCAAGGAGCGGACGATTGCTTTCCGCGACTCTGCTTTCCGTGTTGATTTGGACAGTATAGCAGAGGGTCTGGCCCGCATCTTTCCTGACCGCGATGTGGATTGGTTCCGTCAGCGTTTGCTTAAGGGGAAAGCCCGTGGCAAGTACTCTTGGCGCATTTATCCTAAGTTGGCGAGCTATGTTCAGTACCGGGCGTGCAAGGAGTTGCCCTTCCTCAGGGAGAGCATTTTCCGCAGTGGCTTCCATGCCGATGAAATGCTGCTTCGTCTCAAGCCTTACGGCGGATTGGCCAGTCGTACCATTGGTGAGCTGTACAACGACACGAGCAGTATGCCCAAGTGTGGTTTGGAGTTGAGTTTCGACAGCATTCTCCGTGGCAAGCCCGGCTTGAAGCATTTTGTTTTCTTCCGTAATCGTCAGGTTCCTGTTATAGACGTGCAGGCCGAGAACGGGCATGACCTTTTGACGACCATCGACATCAACATTCAGGACTTTGCCGACCGCACTTTGCGGAGCAAGCTGAAGGAGGAGCTTGTGAACGGCGAGGTGGGCGTTGCGGTTGTGATGGAAGTGAAGACTGGCGACGTGAAGGCCATCGTCAATCTGACGCGTGGCGAGGACGGCGAGTACTACGAGATGAAGAATAATGCCGTGAGTGACTTGTGGGAGCCGGGTTCTACGTTCAAGACTGCCAGCATCATGGTGGCGCTTGAGGACGGCAAGATTGACCTGAACAAGTCTGTGGACTGTGCTCCCGGCATAGTCAACATGCATGGTCGCAAGATGAAGGATCACAATTGGCACCGTGGTGGCTATGGTGTGCTCAAGGTGGAGGACATTCTGGGCCAGAGTAGCAATATCGGTGTCAGCAAGATAATAGATGAGGCTTACGGCAGCAATCCTTCGGCTTATGTGGATGGTTTGCACCGCGAGGGAGTAGGCATTCCCTTGAATCTCCCCTTTGTGGGGAAGGGTGAGCCCTATGTTCCTAATCCGAAGGACAAGCAGCGCTATTGGAGCAAGCCCGACCTGCCATGGATGAGTATCGGCTATGTGACGATGCTTCCGCCCATCAGCACGCTGACATTCTACAATGCGATAGCCAATGGCGGCAAGATGGTGAAGCCTCGTTTTGTCAAGGCTGAGCTCAAGGACGGCATGGTGATACGCGAGTTTCCGACGGAGGTCATCAAGGAGAGGATATGCAAGCCTTCCACGCTCCGCGACATCCAGTACTGCCTGGAGCACGTCGTCAGTGGCGGTCTGGGCAAGAAGGCGGGCAATGGCGGCAAGTACTTCAAGGTGAGTGGCAAGACAGGAACGGCGCAGTTCAGCGAGAACGGCTCGTATGCCGGCCGCAAGTATATGGTCAGTTTCTGTGGATACTTCCCCAGCGACGACCCCAAGTACAGTTGCATCGTCTGCATCAAGAAGAAAGGTCTGCCTGCATCGGGCGGTGGCCAGTGCGGTCCCGTCTTCAGCGAGATTTCGCAGTACATCATGTCGAGGGATTCCATGCGCAGCGCTATTGCTGCTGCCGACACCAATTCGGTCTTTGTGCCAGAGGTGACGCGTGGAAGCCGGCGTCGTGCTGAAGCCATCGTTGAGGGCATGGGCTTGTCGAAGAAGCCGCTCAATCTGGTGGAGGAGGATACTGTGTCTGTGAACAAGGTACCCGACGTCATGGGCATGGGTGTGAAGGATGCCGTCTATGCATTGCAGCAGCGAGGCTTGCGTGTGCGCATCAATGGCTGCGGTGAGATTACGCGGCAGGACATTGCTCCGGGCTCTATTGCTGTCAAGGGCAAGCAAATCACGCTGACGGCAGCGCCTAAATAAACCTGATAGTTCTGATAACTCTGAATACTCTGATGACAATGAATCTGAGACAAATCATACAAGACTGCGAGCCGCGACAGGTGGTGGGCAGTATCGACAGGGAGGTGACGGGCATTGAGATAGACAGCCGTCACATCCAGAAGGGTGCAATGTTTGTTGCCATGCGTGGCACACAGGTTGACGGCCACTCGTTCATCGGCAAGGCGATTGAACAGGGGGCGGCTGTTGTGGTCTGCGAGCAGTTGCCCGAGCAGACGCAGGACGGCGTGACGTACCTCGTCTATCCCAACACCGAGGATGTGGTCGGAGCGTTGGCTACGCACTTCTTCGGCAATCCGAGCGAGCGGATGCACCTCATCGGTGTGACCGGCACGAACGGCAAGACCACCATCGCCACTGTGCTCTACAACATCTTCCGCCAGCTTGGCTACAAGTGCGGTCTGTGCAGCACGGTCTGCAACTACATAGACGGAGAGCCCGTGCCCACAGAGGTTACGACTCCCGACCCCATTACGCTGAACCGCCTGCTGGGCCGTATGGCCGACGAGGGCTGTGCCTATGCCTTCATGGAGGTCAGCTCGCACAGCGTCGCTCAGAAGCGCATCGGAGGTCTCTCGTTCAGTGGTGGCATCTTCACCAACCTGACGCGCGACCATTTGGACTATCACGGAACGTTCGAGAACTACCGCGACGCGAAGAAAGGCTTCTTCGACAGTTTGCCTGCCGACGCCTTCGCCATCATCAATGCCGACGACCGCAATGGCATGGTCATGGTGCAGAACTGCAAGGCGAAGGTCAAGACGTACTCCCTCCAGTCTGCTGCCGACTTCAAGGCCCGCATCATGGAGGAGAGCTTCGAGGGCATGGACTTGGAGATTGACGGCAGGGACGTCAGTGTGCAGTTCGTGGGGCGCTTCAACGTCAGCAACCTGCTGGCAGTCTATGGCGCCACCGTCATGCTGGGCGTCGAGCCGCAGCAGGCACTCGTGCTGCTCAGTGCGCAGAAACCCGTCAACGGGCGATTCGAGGCCATCCGCTCACGTGAAGGCGTCACCGCTATCGTCGATTATGCCCACACGCCTGATGCCCTCGTCAATGTCCTCACGACCATCAACGAGGTGCTCTCAGGCAAGGGGCAGTGCTGGACGGTGTGCGGCGCAGGCGGCAACCGCGACAAGGGCAAGCGCCCCCTGATGGCGCAGGAAGCCGTCAAGAACAGCGACCGCGTCATCATCACCAGCGACAACCCTCGCAACGAGGAGCCACAGGACATCATCAACGACATGCTGGCCGGCCTCGACGCGTCGCAGCGCAGAAACGTCATCAGCATCGTGGACCGCAGGGAAGCCATCCGCACCGCCTGCACCATGGCGCAGCCGGGCGATGTCATACTCGTGGCCGGCAAGGGACACGAGGACTATCAGATCATCAAGGGCGTGAAGCATCACTTCGACGACCATGAGGTCATCCGTGAGGCATTCGGGTTAGAATAAAAATGCCCCCGTATTGCGTCGGAAAACGCAGGCAGCTGCGAAGGCCGACGCAGCACGCTGAAAAGGCCGACGCAGCACGCAGGAAAAGCCAACGCAGCACGCTGCATCAACCTCCATCACACGGGGAAGGCTTAAAAGCCTGTAAAAGAGCAACATAACAAAAACACAAAGATAAAGACACAACATGCTATACTATCTGTTCAGATATTTAGGCGAATATGGAGTATCAGGAGCCAACCTGTGGCACTACATCTCCTTCCGAGCCGTTCTCACACTGGTGCTGAGCCTGCTCATCTCCATGTGGTTCGGACAGTACTTCGTGAAGTGGATGAAACGTCACAACGGCAGCGAGGCACAGCGCGACGCCAACATCGACCCCTACGGCGTTGATAAGGTAGGCGTGCCCACCATGGGCGGCATCATCATCATCGTCGCCACACTCATACCCTGTCTGCTGCTTGGGCGCCTCAGGAACATCTACATGCTCCTCATGCTCTTCACCACCGTATGGCTCGGCGCCCTCGGCTTTGCCGACGACTACATCAAGCTAAAGAAGACGAAGGACGGCATGCGCCCCATCTTCAAGCTCCTGGGACAAGCCGTGCTCGGGCTCGTGGTCGGACTGACACTGTGGCTCAGCCCGGATGCCGTCATCAACGAGAACATCGAGGGCGAACGGCAAGGCACCGAACTGGTCGTCACCCATCGCAGCGAAAAGGTGAAAAGCACCATAACCACCATTCCGTTCGTCAAGAACAACAACCTCAACTATGCCGACATCTTCTCGCCCCTGGGCAAATACCGCACCGCAGCAGGATGGATATTCTTCGTCCTGGTCACCACCTTCATCGTGATGGCTGTCAGCAACGGCTCTAACCTGAACGACGGAATGGACGGCATGTGCGCCGGCAACGCCGCCATCATGTGCATCGCACTCGGCATCCTGGCATACGTCAGCAGCCACATCCACATGGCATCCTACCTCAACATCATGTACATCCCAGGCTCCGAGGAACTCGTCATCTTCATCTGCGCCTTCATCGGCGCACTCATCGGATTCCTCTGGTACAACGCCTATCCCGCACAAGTCTTCATGGGCGACACCGGCAGCCTGGCCATCGGCGGCATCATCGGCGTGACAGCCATCATCATACACAAGGAACTGCTCCTGCCACTGCTATGCTTCGTCTTCTTCATGGAAAGCGTCAGCGTGCTCCTGCAGACCAACTACGCCAGAATGGGAAACCGCCGCGGACTGAAGTGGCGCGTCTTCAAACGCGCACCACTGCACGACACCTTCCGCGTCAAGCCAGGGCAACTGCCCGCCGACTTCAAGGTGCTCATCAACTGGCCAAAGGGATGCTGGCTCGAGTCAAAGATAACCACAAGGTTCTGGATAATAACCATCATCATGGCAGCACTCGCCATCGTAACGTTGAAGATAAGATAAAAGACCCGCCCCCCTTAGGGGGAACAAATGGTAAATGGTAATTGGTAAATGGTTAAATGGTAAACGAAGAGATGAATAGAATAGTAATACTTGGAGCCGCCGAGAGCGGAGTGGGAGCAGCAGCACTGGCGAAAGTAAAAGGCTTCGACGTCTTCGTCAGCGATATGGGCAAGATAAAGGAGAACTACAAACAAGTGCTCCAAGAGTACAACGTGCCCTGGGAAGAAGGGAAACACACAGAAGAACTCATCCTCAACGCCAGAGAAGTGGTCAAAAGCCCAGGCATACCCGAAGACGCACCAATGGTGCAGAAGGTAAGAAACGCCGGCATACCCATCATCAGCGAGATAGAGTTCGCCGGACGCTACACTGACGCAAAGATGATATGCATCACCGGCTCCAACGGAAAGACTACCACCACAAGCCTGATCTACCATATCTTCAAAAAAGCAGGATACAACGCAGGACTCGCCGGAAACATAGGCCGCAGCCTCGCACTGCAGATAGCAGAAGGCAAAACCTACGACTACTACATCATCGAACTCAGCAGCTTCCAGCTCGACAACATGTACGACTTCCGAGCCAACATCGCCATCCTGCTCAACATCACACCCGACCACCTCGACCGCTACGAGAACTCAATGCAGAAATATACCGACGCAAAGATGCGCATCGTGCAGAACCAGACCGAAGAAGACGCATTCATCTACTGGAACGAGGACCCCATCATCAGCGCCGAACTCAAGAAGTACGGCATCAAAGCCAAGATGTGTCCCTTCAGCATCGTCAAGAAAGAAGGCATGATAGGCTACATCGCCGACGGGAAATACACCATCGAGTACCCGACACCATTCAATATGGAGCAGGAAAGCCTCAGTCTGCGCGGCAAACACAACATGTACAACAGCCTCGCAGCAGGCATCGCAGCGCACATCAGCGGCATTGACGATGATGCACTTCGACAGAGCCTGAGCGACTTCGAAGGCGTGGAGCACCGACTGCAGAAAGTGGCACGAGTGGGAGGAGTACAGTACATCAACGACTCCAAAGCCACCAACGTCGATGCGTGCTGGTATGCACTCGAAAGCATGACCACGCCCACCATCCTCATCATAGGAGGCAAAGACAAAGGAAACGACTACAACGCCATCAAAGAACTGGTGCAGAAGAAGTGTGCCGGACTCGTCTATCTCGGCGCAGACAACACCAAGCTACACAATTTCTTCGATGGAATGGGCATTCCTGTAGCAGACACCAACAACATGAAAGACTGCGTCGCTGCATGTAGCCGAATGGCAAAGCCAGGCTATACAGTGCTCCTGAGCCCCTGCTGCGCCAGCTTCGACCTCTTCAAGAATATGGAAGACCGCGGCGAACAATTCTGCGAGCAAGTCAGGAACCTCTAAGAACAAGAACTAAAATGAAACTGAAGAAACTAGTCAACGGAACTTTGATACACGGCGACCTGGGCATCTGGACGGTGTTCATCATACTTTGTGCCATCTCGCTCATAGAGGTCTATAGCGCCAGCTCACGCATGACCTTCGGCTCCGACGCCTACTGGGGGCCCATCATGCAGCATGGCTCATTCATGATGATGGGCATCTTCATCGCATGGCTCGTCCATTTCGTCCCGTGCAACTACTTTAAGCTGTTCTGTACCATAGGCATGTTCCTCTCGCTATTCCTGCTGATTGCCGTGCTGGCCATCGGGCAGAAAACCAACGATGCCGGTCGCTGGATACAGATAGGCTTCATCCGGTTCCAGCCAAGTGAATTCGCCAAGCTCAGCCTCGTAGGCTTCAGCTGCTTCATCCTCTCATCGCTGCGCGACGAGAAAGGAGCAAGTCCAATGGGCTTCAAAATAGTGGCACTGACAGCATTCATCACCATCCTCCTTATCTTCACGGAGAATGCATCAACCGCCTTTATCATTGCCATCGTCATGTTCGGCATATGTTTCTATGCACAGATACGCAAGAAGATACTCATTGGCGCACTGCTGTTGGGCATGCTCGGCATCGGCAGCGTGTTCGGCATAGCCTATTCCATCCCGGAAAAGACACTAACGGCGTGGCAGATGTCCGACGGGCCGTTGCACCGTGTGCCCACATGGGTTCACCGCATCACCGATAAGCAGGAGCGTCCGGCCGACCCCAAGAAGTACAAGCCACAGGATAATCCGCAGAAAGCCTATGCGAAGGTTGCCATCGCTACAAGTAATATCATTGGTCGTGGCCCAGGCAACAGCCGTCAGCGCGACTTCATCCCCCAGGCCTTCTCCGACTTCATCTATGCCATCATCATTGAGGAACTTGGCTTCTTGGGCGCAGTGCTTGTCCTTGCCCTTTACCTCGTGCTGATGTACCGTTCCATGCGCATAGCCCAGAGGTGCAAGGCGCTCTTCCCGTCTTATCTGGTTATGGGACTGGCACTGATGATAGTGGTGCAGGCGATGATGAACATGGCGGTGGCTGTCGGAGCGTTTCCTGTTACGGGACAACCCCTGCCGCTCGTCAGCCGAGGCGGTACCAGCCTCTTTATTACCTGTACCTACATCGGCATGATTTTAAGTGTGAGCCATACGGCGAAGCGTAAACCGGAGTACGAAAACAAACAGTTGGCAACGACTGATACCCTATAGAAATATATAATGTATATGGATGAATTGAGAGTCATAATAAGTGGCGGCGGCACGGGAGGCCATATTTTCCCGGCCATCAGCATTGCTGGTGCCCTTCGCGAGGCTTATCCCGACGTGAAGCTCCTCTTTGTGGGTGCCTTGGGGCGGATGGAGATGCAGCGTGTTCCTGCTGCCGGATACGAAATAATCGGGCTGCCGGTGCGTGGTTTGCTCCGTCCTTTATGGAAGCCGGCCAACATCGGTGTGCTGTGGGACTTCTTGCGGAGCAAGCGAATGGTGAAGCAGACGTTGCGCGACTTTAAGCCCCATGTGGCAGTCGGTGTCGGCGGGTATGCCAGTTCGGCTACGCTTAACGCGGCCTACGAACTGGGCATTCCCTGCCTCATTCAGGAGCAGAACAGTTTTGCGGGGCTGACGAACAAGACGCTTGCAAAGAAGGCGAGCAAGATATGCGTCGCATACGAAGGCATGGAGCGCTTCTTTCCGAAGGACCGCATATTGCTGACGGGCAATCCTGTCAGGCAGAGTCTTCTGAACGCGTCCCTTACGCGTGAAGAGTGTGCGGCGGCCTTTGGCCTCAATCCCGCCAAGCCGGTTGTGCTGCTTGTTGGTGGCAGTTTGGGTGCTCGCACACTGAACGAGAGTGTCATCCGCAACCTTTCGCGCATTGCTGCTTCGCAGGTGCAGTTCATTTGGCAAACGGGGAGTTACTATAAGAAGGAGATTGAGCAGATGCTTGATGTGAAGGGGAAGCCTTCGAACCTTGTGGTGATGGACTTCATCAGCCGTATGGACCAGGCATATTGCCTGGCAGACCTTGTTATCAGTCGTGCTGGTGCGTGCAGCATCAGTGAACTGTGCCTCTTGGGGAAGCCCAGCATTCTGGTGCCGAGTCCCAATGTGGCAGAGGACCATCAGACGCACAATGCGATGGCGCTCGTCAACCGGAGGGCTGCGTTGCTTGTGCGTGATGCGGATGCTCCCGAAAGCCTTATTCCGCTTGCTCTGGAGACGGTGGAAGACGCCGAGAAGCTCCGGGTGCTTGGCCAGAATGCGGAGGCGATGGCTTTGCGCGATTCGGCACGCATTATTGCCGAGGAGGTTATTAAACTTGCAGAAAGGAAGAAATCATGAATGCAGAGCAGATAAAGTCGGTTTACTTTGTGGGTATCGGTGGTATTGGCATGAGTGCCATTGCTCGCTACTTCATCAGCCGTGGCGTTGTCGTTGCGGGGTATGACCGTACGCCGAGCGATTTGACCGAACAGCTTCGCAAGGAAGGAGCCTTGGTCCATTATGAGGACAATGTGGACCTCATTCCGGCTTCGTGTCGCGAGAAGGCCAGCACGCTTGTGGTCTATACGCCTGCCATTCCGGCGGAGCATACGGAGCTGACGTTTTTCCGCAATAATGGATATGAAATCCAGAAGCGGGCACAGGTGTTGGGCACTTTGACGCGTGCGCTCAAGGGCCTTTGTGTGGCCGGAACGCATGGCAAGACCACCACTTCGAGCATGGCTGCGCATTTGCTTCATCAGAGCCATGTCGATTGCAACGCCTTCCTGGGTGGTATTACGAAGAACTATGGCACGAACTACATCCTGAGCCAGAAGAGTCCGTTTGTGGTCATTGAGGCTGACGAGTTCGACCGTTCTTTCCATCATCTTACGCCATATGCCAGTGTCATCACGGCTACTGATGCCGACCACCTCGACATCTATGGCACCGAGGAGGCTTACCTGGAGAGCTTCAGCAAGTACAGCAGTCTGATTCTGCCTGGCGGTTATCTCATCATGCACACGGGCCTGAAGATGAAGCCTGCCGTGCAGGCGGGCGTCACCGTCTATACCTATAGCCGCGAGGGTGGCGATTTCCATGCGGAGAATGTCTGCATCGGGAATGGCCGCATCACCTTCGACTTCGTTTCGCCCTTTGGGGGCATTCCGGGCATCGAGCTTGGTGTGCCTGTCAGCGTCAACATTGAGAACGGCATTGCCGCTATGGCGTTGGCCCAGATTGCCGGTGCCACGGCGGACGAGATACGCCGCGGGATGGCTTCGTTCAGCGGTGTGGACCGCCGTTTCGACTTCCATGTGAAGACGGACAAGATGGCTTACCTGAGCGACTATGCCCACCATCCGGAGGAGATTCGCCGCAGCCTGGAGAGCCTTCGCGAGCTCTATCAGGGGCGTCGCATCAAGGCCATTTTCCAGCCGCACCTCTATACACGCACCCGCGACTTCTATCGCGACTTTGCCGATGCCTTGTCGCTCCTGGATGATGTCTGCATCGTGGACATCTATCCGGCTCGCGAGGAGCCTATTCCGGGCGTGACGAGCAAGCTCATCTACGACAATCTCAAGCCTGGCATCAAGCGCCAGATGTGCCGCAAGGATGAGATACTTGATGTGGTGCGACAGGGAGGCTTCGACGTCCTTGTCACCCTTGGAGCCGGAGACATCGAGAACTATGTACCTCAGATAACTGATATATTGCAACCTCTATCATGAAGACTGCATTCAAGATATTCCTGCTTTTGGCAGTTGTGGGCTACCTCGTGGTGGCCGTCTGGAAGTTTGGCGGACAGGCGGAGGACAGGACATGTCAGGGCGTGCGCGTCGAAATCACCGACAGCATACCCGACGGCTTCATCACCGACGACTATATCCGCTCTATCCTGACGCAGCACAAGTTGTCGCCCGAAGGGATGAGGATTAGCCAGATCAACCTCGAACAGGTGGAAGCGCTGTTGCTCGCTGAGTCGCACATCGAGCGGGCTTCGTGCTATTACGACGCAGGGGGCAGGCTCTGCATCAATATCGTGCCCCAGCAGCCCATACTGCATGTCATCAACCAGAGGGGAGAAGACTACTACCTCTCCAGCACCGGAATGCCGATGTCGGCTGCCGGATTCAATGTCGAGCTATGCGTGGCAACGGGCGACATCTCGAAGAAGTTCGCATCGGAGCAGCTTCTCGAGCTTGGCCGTTACATCCACGACGACCTCTTCTGGAGCGAACAGATAGAGCAGATACACGTCGTAAGCCCCTCCGAGGTACAGCTCTACCCCCGCATCGGGCAGCACGTCATCGAACTCGGAACCGTAGCCAACTTCCGCGATAAGCTGGACCGACTGCGTGTCTTCTACCGCGAAGGACTGGAGCGCGTGGGCTGGAACAAATACCAGACTATTAACCTCGCCTACGACGGACAAGTCGTATGCACAAAAGCAAATAATAGCAGGAAATGAAGATAAGCCCTCCCTTAACTCGCCTGATAAGTTGCTGGTTTTCAGTAGGGAAGCAGCATCAAAAAACGCAGCGTGCTGCGTTGCCGTTTGCAGCGTGCTGCATCGGCCTTTGCAGCGTGCTGCATCGGCTCTTGCAGCATATTGCGTTTGCAGACGCAGCGTATTGCGTTGCAAAAGGCACTGAGAAGGGTATATCATCAAAGCCATGAAAAGGACAGAAACGAATCAACAAAAACAATAAATACTATGGGAGCAGAAAAAGACATTATCATTGCAGTAGAGCTGGCATCTTCAGCAATACGTGCTATCGCAGGCAAGAGGGAACCCGACGGCAGTATGCAGGTACTTGCCTTTGCCCAAGAAGAATCGCCCAACACCATACGTAAGGGCATCATCGACAACATCGACAAGACGACGCAGGCACTCACACGAGTCGTAGCCAAACTCAGCGACAAACTCGGTGTCAAAGTGAACAGCATCTACATCGGACTGGGCGGACAGTCGCTGCGCTCTGTGTACAACCGAGTGCTCCTGCAGTTCGACGGCCTGGAGCTCCTCTCGCACAAAACCATCGACAAGATGCGCGACACAAACAGCGGCGTAGTCTATCCCAACGCCGAGATAAAAGAAGTAGTGCCGCAGGAATTCACCATCGGCAGCCGCAGCGTCGTTGACCCCGTAGGCATGCAGGCCGAAGCCATCGAAGCCAACTTCGTCAACATCATCGCGCGCAACACCCTCGAAGAGAACATCCGCAAGTGCGTCAACGGCGCCGGACTGGAGGTGCAGGACATACTCATCTCCCCGCTCTGTCTGGCAAACATCCTGCTCAACGCCAACGAAAAGAGGTCCGGATGCGCACTGGTGGACATCGGCGCCGACACAACCACCGTCAGCGTCTATGTCAACAACATCCTGCGCCACCTCTGCGTCATTCCAATCGGAGGCTCAAACGTAACAAGCGACATCACCAGCCTCAAAGTCGAAGCTGAAGAAGCTGAAGAACTGAAAAAGAAATACGGCACAGCCTTCAGGTCCGACAGCGAGGACAAAACCGGACAGAAGATAAACCTCAGCTTCGACCGCACCGAAGACGAAGAAAAACTCCAGGAGATTGTCGAAGCACGCTACGAGGAAATCATCGCTAACGTATGCCACCACATCACTCCCTATAAGGAAAAACTGCTCTCAGGCGTCATCCTGACAGGCGGAGGAGCACGCATACCAGACCTCCTCAAAGCATTCGCAAAACCACTCGGAAACAAAGTCAACATACACACAGCTAAAGGACTGCCAGAGGACGTCACCATCTCCTTCGGCGTACAAGTGGGCGAACCGGACCGCCTGTACACCCTCTACGGACTGCTCCTGGCAGGCAAGGAAAACTGCGTAGGCGAAATAGCAAAAGAACCCGCACAGGACCTCTTCAGCTTCCAGAAGCCCGAAGAACCCGAAGCACCCGCCGAAGAACCACAACCAGAACAGGAACCCGCAGAAACCGAAAAGCCAAAAGGACCATCTACAATGAGCCGACTCTGGAAAAAACTCGAGGTCCTCTTCTCCGACGAGGCTGAAAGCGACGACAACCAATAACATTAACCTTGAATGATATAACAGATACTACTATGGCAGAAGACATGAACATACAGCCAATCGGAGGCATCAAATTCGATTTCCACAAGTCCGAGAATCCTTGTATCATCAAGGTAGTGGGCGTAGGCGGCGGCGGCGGAAACGCCATCAACCACATGTATCGCGAAGGCATACACGAGGTCACTTACGTAGTCTGCAATACCGATAAGAAAGCCCTCAACGACTCTCCTGTCCCCAACCACCTCCAACTCGGAAAAGACGGCCTCGGAGCCGGCAACAACCCCGCAGTCGGTAAACAGAGAGCAGAAGAAAGCATCGACGACATCCGACAGATGCTCAACGACGGCACACGCATGGTATTCATCACCGCTGGCATGGGCGGCGGCACCGGCACCGGCGCAGCACCCGTCATCGCACAGTGTGCAAAGGATGCCGGCATACTCACCGTGGGCATCGTCACCATCCCCTTCAAGTTCGAAGGAAACAAGAAAATCAATCAGGCCCTCGACGGCGTAGAAGAAATCGCCAAGCACGTCGATGCCCTCCTGGTCATCAACAACGAACGCCTACGCGAAATCTATCCCGAACTCACCGTCATCAATGCCTTCGCAAAGGCTGACGACACGCTCAGCATCGCTGCCAAGAGCATCGCAGAGATTATAACGATGCACGGCACCATCAACCTTGACTTCCAGGACGTAACAACCGTACTCAAGGACGGCGGTGTGGCCGTCATGAGCACAGGATACGGTGAAGGCGAAAACCGAGTCACCAAGGCCATACAAGAAGCCCTGAACAGTCCGCTCCTCAACAACAACGACATCTTCAACTCACGCAAGGTGCTCCTCAACATCAACTTCTGCAGTGATAGCGAGACGGGTAATCTGATGATGGAGGAAATGAACGAGGTGACCGACTTCATGAGCCGATTCCGCAAGGATGTGGAGACCAAGTGGGGCTTGGCAACTGACAGCTCGCTCGGCGACAAAGTGAAGATCACGCTCCTCGCCACTGGCTTCGGACTCCAGAACGTACCCGGAGTGCGCAGCATGGTCGAGCAGAAAGAACAGGAAAAGACAGCCGTCGATCAGGAAAGAGAAGACTACAACGAGGAACGCCGCGGCTTCTACTACGACATCTCAAGTGGTTCGCCTGTACGCCGCCGACGTCACAACACCTACGTCTTCACCGACGATGACCTCGACAACGACGAAATCATCTCAATGGTAGATGCCCGTCCGGCATACAGCCGCACAAAAGACGAGGTGAACAAAATCAAGGAGAAAAGCTGTCCGGTACAGGAGACAGACTCACCCACTATGGGCGTAACTTTCGAGCTTTAAGCTCCACAAGGCTCACGACATCACCTCGCGAAGCACCGCAAGCGAGCGCAAATCACGAAACTCCGGCACATGCAGCCGATAGTAAAGGGTTAGCACATCCAGGATGCGAGCCCTTTGCTGTCGGGAAAACAAGAAGCGATGCATGGTGCGCACATTCATACGGAGCAGTTTAGGCATCATCGCCACCTCTTCCCCCTGAAGGAAGAAATCGTGCGGGGGTGCCGTTTCTGTAGCCACACTGTCCTTCAGGTCAAAGAACGGCAGCCTGTTCCTCTTGTTGATGTTGGGCCAGAAACCCAGATAATATGTCATGCGCGTGAGGAAGCAGATGTGGAAGTTGGCCTGTCCCTCAGCCGTCGCGTCGAACCACTGCAGGCTATATAATATATAATGGTACAGTTTGGTGTTCTTCACCTCGCTTTTCAAGACATTATGCAGGAATTCGGAAAGGAAGAGAGCCACAGTCTCCTTGATTGGGTCATAGGGTAGGGAAGTGTAGCAATGTGCGATGTGAATCTCCTGCAAGCGTTGCAGGGAGGCCGATGCACGGTAGTCGAACATCAGCTCCACGATGTTGAGCGGACGCAGCAAGGTGGTGTGGAGATTGTTCTTGCGCTGTCCGCGGCGGTCGCGCACAAGGAAGGAGATGCTGCCACGGGACTCCGTGAAAATGTCCACGACGGCCCGGTCGTCGCCAAAACGGTTGTAGTGAAGTACGATTCCTTGTGTCGTTTCGAGCATGGCATAGTGCGTCTTTCTGTATGTAAAGGTACAGAAAACTACTCACTTTACAGCCATGAAATATGAAAAATGCAAGAGAAATGATAAATTTCCTATAAAATATTTTGTCAGTCACAGAAATTGTTATACCTTTGCACCCGCAATTGAGCCCCGTGCCCAAAAGCACTGGCAGTAAGCACAAGCTTCAGCCGAAGGTAAGGTCCCTTCGTCTATCGGTTAGGACGAGAGATTTTCATTCTCTAAAGAGGAGTTCGACTCTCCTAGGGACTACAAGAGAAAGAATTAATACAATAAGATAGAAAAACAGATGGCAAATCACAAATCATCACTTAAGCGCATCCGTCAGGAGGAGAAGAGAAGGCTCCACAACAGATATTACGCAAAGACCATGCGTAATGCAGTGCGCAAGCTTCGTGCTACCACCGATAAGGCAGCAGCAGTAGAGATGTATCCCAGCGTTCAGAAGGCACTTGACAAACTTGCAAAGATTAACGTCATTCATAAGAATAAGGCTGCTAACCTGAAGTCCAAGCTGGCCCAGTACATCCAAAAGCTTGGGTAGGAAGGCAAATCTCTTTTAGCTATAACGGAATAAAAAGGCAATTCTTTCGGGAATTGCCTTTTTTTGTTATGGTTTATGGGATTGCCAGGGGAAAGCTGTGTAAAGCGTGGTAATTCCAGAAAAAGCCAGGGGAAACTGGGCATTGAAAGCGCGGAATTCCTGAATAAAGCCAAGGGAAACTGGACATTGAAAGCGCGGAAGTCCTGGACAAAGCCAGGGAAACAATGAAGCGCTTAGAAGGTTCCAGGCATTCCCGGGAGGTTCTGGGAATGCCTGGAACTGTCTGACTTATGCGTCGATGTTGGCGAAGGTGGCGTTCTTTTCGATGAATTCGCGTCTTGGCCCTACGTCTTCGCCCATGAGCATGGAGAATACGTAGTCAGCTTCTGCAGCGTCCTCGATGGTGACCTGCTTAAGGCGTCGTTGTTCGGGGTCCATTGTGGTTTCCCAGAGTTGCTTCGGGTTCATTTCGCCGAGACCTTTGTATCGCTGTGTGTGGAGTTTTGTGTCGTCGGCGTCACCGTTGCAGTATGTCTGTATGAATCGTATTCGTGCGTCCTCGTCGTAGCAGTACTCTTCGACTTTTCCGTATGAGCAGCGATAGAGTGGCGGTGTGGCGATGTAGAGTCGGCCGTCCTTGATGAGTTGCGGCATGTAGCGGAAGAAGAGAGTCATGAGCAGGGTGTCGATGTGTGAGCCATCGACGTCGGCATCGGTCATGATGATTGTCTTGTAGTACCTCAGTTTGTCGTAGTTAGCTTCCTTGTAGTCGTCGGGGTTCAGTCCGAACTTGACGCCGAGAGCCTGAATGATGTTGTTGACTTCCTCGTGTTCGAAGGCTTTGTTCCACATGACGCGTTCGACGTTGAATATCTTGCCTCGTATGGGCAGGATGGCTTGGAAGTGTCGGTTTCTGCCTTGTTTTGCAGAGCCGCCAGCGGAGTCACCCTCGACGATGAAGAGTTCTGCGTTAGCGGGGTCTTTGTCGGAGCAGTCGGCGAGTTTGCCAGGGAGTCCGCCTCCGCTCATTGGGCTTTTGCGTTGTACATTCTCTCTGGCCTTACGTGCTGCCACGCGAGCTTGTGCAGCGAGTAGCACTTTATCGACGATGAGTTTAGCCTCGCGCGGGTGTTCCTCCAGGTAGTCAGTGAGTGCTTCGCCCACGGCCTGCTGTACTGCTCCAGCCACTTCGCTGTTTCCCAGTTTGGTTTTGGTCTGTCCCTCGAACTGAGGTTCAGCCACTTTGATGGAGATGACGGCCGTGAGTCCTTCGCGGAAGTCTTCTCCGCTAATTTCGACGCTGTTCTTTGCGAGCTTTTCGAGTTCTTTTTCGTGTTTCTCTTCGGCGTACTTTTTGAGCACGCGTGTGAGTGCCATACGGAAGCCCTGCAGGTGTGTTCCGCCTTCGATGGTATTGATGTTGTTGACGTAGGAGTGCAGGTTTTCCGTGTATGCGGTGTTATACATGATTGCCACCTCGATGGGTGTGCCTTGTTTTTCGGTGTTGAGGTAAATGACGTCGTCGAAGAGGTGGGTGCGACTGCTGTCGATGTAACGCACGAAGTCACGTAGTCCGCCCTCGCTGTGGAATGTTTCGGTTTTGGTTTTCCCCTCCTCGTCAGGTCTGAGGTCTGTCAGCGTGATAGTGATGCCTGCGTTGAGGTATGCGAGTTCGCGCATGCGGTTGGCGAGGATGTCATATTTATATGTAGTGGTGGTGAAGATAGTTCCGTCGGGCCAGAACTGCTGTCGTGTGCCTCGCAGTTCGGTAGTTCCGATGACTTCGACGCCAGTGACGGGCTTGCCGATGCTGTATTCCTGCTGATAGATTTTGCCATTGCGATATACTTGGCTGATCATTTTGGAAGAGAGTGCGTTGACGCAGCTTACGCCGACGCCGTGTAGTCCGCCGCTGACCTTGTAGCTACCCTTGTCGAACTTACCGCCGGCGTGTAGCACGGTCATGACGACTTCGAGTGCGCTTTTGTGTTCTTTTTCGTGCATATCGACGGGGATGCCTCGTCCGTTGTCCTGCACGGTGATGCTGTTGTCCTCGTTGATGGTTACTTCGATGTGTGTGCAATATCCGGCGAGCGCTTCGTCGATGGAGTTGTCCACTGTTTCATAGACGAGGTGGTGCAATCCTTTTTCGCTGATGTCGCCGATGTACATGGCTGGGCGTTTGCGTACGGCCTCCAGTCCTTCCAGCACCTGAATGTTCGAGGCGCTGTATTCCTGCGGGTTCTTTTTTGTTTCTTCCATTATGTAGATTTTTCGTTTTATTTTGCGTACAAAGGTATAAAAAAAACGTCAATTATGCAAGTAAAAAACGGATATTTTTGGTGTAAAATGCGCCTTTTGTCAGCAGGAGGCCCCATAAGTCCCTATGGGCTTATGGGAGTGTTGCGGCGGTACGCCTTGCGTGTGGTGGACAGGAACGTTAAAAAGTGGCGGTTTTAGCCCGCGGGTTGTCCCTTTTTGCGATGCTGATGAGGCAGTGCCACTAAGTGTAAAAATCGCGATGAAACCGCTAAATTCTGAATGTTATGATACTGGATTTGTACAATTTGTTAGTCGCCATTTCTGACGCTCCCTGCTGGGCCAGAAAACGCAGGCAGCAGGAAAGGCCGACGCAGGCAGCAGGGAAGGCCGATGCAGCACGCTGCGTAAGGCTTCGCAGCAGCCTGCATTCTGCCGCCCCCTTTTGAGGCCCTGGGCTTACACCCTCCGTCTGTTGTTTTTCGCCACTTCAGGGCTCTTTAGTTCAAGCATCCTTAATGGGGTGTCGGCACTTCCTGTCTATGGTCTTTCGTACCTTGACTTGCGTCGGCCTTTGGTTTGGCGCTTTTCCCGAGACTGCAATAAAAACGAATTACAAGGCCTTTGTATTTCACGGACCAGCCAGCGGTTTTAAACGTTTTTTACATTTGTGAACAGTGCATCCGACAGGCGATTTTGTACCCTTTTCTGCCTGAAAAACCCATTTATGACAAAAAGACCACCAATTTTGACGATTGTTCTCTTGTTTCGTCTGATTATACCGAAATTTCTCCAAAACAAGGGCCCGAAATGTTAAATATATTTAAAATGGGGGGGGTGAAGCGTGTTTTTGGTCATAAAAGTGGCATAAAATTTATTTTCGCCGTAACTTTGCACTTTGAATAACTGCACACGCGCGCTACTATAGTATATTTATATACACGCGCAAGTACATTATATAATGGAGAGAGAGCTTGTGTAAGCGCCAGTGAATGACTTAAATGATGACAAGAACAAACAAAGGCATTAACTTCTTGACCAATCGACCAACCGCATATTCGATATGCAGCCTGGCTATGCCTTTGCTTTTTGTTCTTTTCTTCTTCCTCCTCACATCCACCCTTTCGGCACAAGAGAGCCAGAGCACACCGGCAGCTCAGGACGAGGTAGAGAGCGACTCGGCATTCTACAGCCGCTACCCCTACGTCATCCTCATCGACGAAGGCGACGACATCGATGTCAGCGATGATTACTTCTACAGTTACGCTGCGTCGGTAGTCTTCAAGGTGTCGAAGTGGGACATCCCCACCGACGACAAGACGCTCAAGGAGCTGCGCGAGACGGTGCTCCCCAAAATCAGCAGGGACAGCCTGAAGGTAGTCCGCATCAAGATGCGTGGTGCCGCATCGCCCGAAGGTCCCGAGACGTTCAACAAGTTCCTCAGTGAACAGCGCCAGCAAGCGCTCTATGACTTCATGAAGGATTACCTGCAGATACCCCAGGGCGACAGTCTGCATCTGGAGACGATGACCGAGGACTACCACTACCTCTACAAGCGCATGATGCAGGACGGCGATCCGGACTGCGAGCGCGTGAAGCGGCTCTTCGACGAATATATGCCGCGTCAGCAATATGCCCAGTTGAAGAATGTGCTCAAGTCGATCGACGGCGGTCGGCTCTGGCGCAAGATACTGGTCAACTACTTCCCCTCGCTTCGTGCCGCTCGCATGGTCATTGTCTGTCAGCGCAAGCCCGAGCCGGTGGTAGCACCAGTTGTTCCCGAGGCCCCCGTGGTGGAGGAAGTGGTTGTTCCCGCCGAGCCCGAGCCCTGGGTAGAGCGTTATCCTCGCCGCGAGTTGCTGTCGGTGAAGACCAACCTGCTCTTCTACGGCGTCTATATGCCAGGCTACGGCAAGTGGTGCCCCATCCCGAATGTAGCCGTCGAATACTATCCCCTTCGCGGCCACTTCACCTACGGAGCGTCGTTCGACTGTCCCTGGTGGCAGAATTATTGGGGCCATAAATATTTCCAGGTGCGCAACTATCAGCTTGAGAGCCGTTACTATTTCCGCAGGGGCGACATCGAGTTGCGTCCCGAAGGAAAGGGAGCCGCCTTCAAGGGCTTCTACCTTCAGGCCTATGGCAACATAACGATGTACGGCATCTGCTTCGATGCCGACCGCGGCTGGGTGGGCGAAGGCTTTGGCGGCGGTATAGGCGTGGGTTACGTTCTGCCCCTGAGCAAGAAGGGCCACTGGCGACTTGAGTTCCAGCTGCAGGCCGGCGTGTTCTACACGAAGTACGACCCCTACCAGTTCGAGAACCCCGTGAATCCCAACTACCGCGACCACCTCTACTACTACAAGTGGACGCAGAAGCCCTCGCTGTTCAAGCTTCGCCAGTATAGCACCACCTGGATAGGTCCCACCCGCGTGGGCATCACATTGAGCTACGACCTGCTTTACCGCAAGGCACGCAATAAGACCAACGGCATTCGCTGCCCGCAAGGCACCAAACCCACAAGGAAGTACAATCCCCTTGTGCCCTACGAGAAAGGAGGCCGCCCATGAAGAAAACGATGTCGCTAGCCCGCCTCTGCTTCTGTGGTCTGCTGAGCCACATAGCGCTCTCCGGTTGCATCCGCGAGCCCTATCTCCATCTCTACGACATGGACGACCCCAGCATAGACATCCCCTTTCAGGAAGTACGACTCGATGTCTATTGGGATGTGGCCTACAGGATAAACCTCGGTATCAACTACGACTGGCGAGCAGAGTGGTACTACGGGCAAGACGTGGGCACAATCCCCGGTTGGGACGATGAGGACCGCCGCATCTTCGGAGAGTTGGAGTACGTAGAGCCCTGGAATTTCCACCTCCGCCGTTACTTCACCGGCGACGTCCCCGCCGGCAATCGCCAGTACAGGCGCGAAGCTTATCTGGAGAACACACGAACCTTCCAGAGCAAGTACGAATGGGGATTCTGGGACATAATGGCGTGGAACGACGTGGAGACCCTCGACCCCCTCGACCCCGTGCAAAGCCTGCACTTCAACGAGCCTGACGACCCGAATGCACACATCACGGCCTTCACCAACCAGTCCATGAACCGTGCACGCTACCACGCACCACGGTATCAGAACGCCTTCTACCAGCCCGAGCAACTCTTCTCGGCTTGCGAAAAAGGCATTGAGATAAACAAAGACCTCAAAGGCTTCGAATACGATGAAGAAAGAGACATATGGGTAAAAAAACTTAACATGCAGCTCGAGCCCATCACATACATCTACCTGCCGCAGGTCATCCTGCACCACAACAATGGTCGCATCAATAATGTACCCGGCAACGCCAACCTCTCCGGTTTGGCACGCTCCACCGACCTCAACACCGGTGTGGCAGGTACGGATGCCATCGCCGTCTCCTTCTACATGCGCCTAAAAGAAAATAGGAAGAAAGACGGTGAAACGGTCGATATCGTTGGCGGCCGACTGATGACCTTCGGCATCTGCGGTCAGAACGGCAACCGCGTCAGCCGAGCAGAGGACAGCCACGACAGCGAGCGCCACTACCTCGATGTGCAGATGCAGTTCTACAACGGCATGGACTCGACCTTCGTTTTCGACGTCACGGATCAGGTAAGAAAACGTTACAAGGGCGGAGTCATCACAGTGGAGCTCGACATGGACACCGTGCCAGTCCCCAAGCGTAGTGGCGGTTCCGGCTTCAACGCGGTGGTCAAGGACTACGAAGACGGTGGCACATGGGTGATAGATATGTAACGCAAGACGAAAGCAACCCAAGCAAGACACGAACAGATATACACAATAGATAAAAAGCAAAATATAAATAATAAACAGACAAAGTTTAAAACATAAAAGACGCAAATTACCACGAATAAATCACGAATTATCCGTAAATAATAAAGAAAAGATAAATGACGAGAATTATCACGAATTATTCAGAAGTTGACAATAAATAAAATTGCATGAAGAATTCGAGGGTAATTACAAGTCAAAAAAGAGACATAGCAAATAATGTAAAAGCATAAACAAAAATGAATTAAATATTAACCAAAAAGCCGATAAACCACGAACCAGACAGTACAGAAGAACATTAAAAATCAAGACAGAGAAATTAGAAAAGAAAAAAAATTACAAATTAAATTATTATTTTATTACTAACCAATTTTATTTATTATGAAGAAAATTTATTTGATTCTCGCAGCAGTCGTAGGCATGACCTTCGCAAGCTGCACAAGCACAGACCTTGTTGGTGACATGGCTAACAATGGTCAAGAGGCCGGCGACGGAAGCATCCAGTTCGGCTTCAACTTGCAGAACATTACCCGCGCAGGTGACCTCGTAGCTGGCGATGCAGCTGAAAAGTTGCAGAACCAGTTCATTGTCTATGGTACAAAGCATGCGGCTGCAGAGGACGGAACAGTCGACAACGATGAGGTAGTATTCAAAAACTACAAAGTGGAGTACACAGCAAACTCAGCTGGTCACACCACATCCAACACCAACAACTGGGAGTATGTAGGTCTCACTCCTTATGCCGTAGAAAAGGTATCTCCCGCTGCTACTTCGCAGGCTATCAAGTTCTGGGACTACAGCGCAGCTAATGGCTACACCTTCTATGGTATTGCATCAAAGGCAGACATTGAGACAAACGAAAAAATCATCATCACCAAGACTACTACAGGTTCTACAGTCTATGACAAGGGTTACAGCGTTGTCATCAAGAGTGGTGCAGACCTCAACAAGTTGTTTGTTGCAGATCGTACTCCCGTTGCAAAGGCCGACTACAACAATCCTGTGACTTTGAAGTTCCGCAACTTCGGCACACGTGTCCGTGTAGGTTTCTATGAGACTATTCCCGGCTACACTGTGACAATCAACAAGTTCTATACTGATGCTGATGCAGGTGCTGCTGTGACATCATTCACTCCAATGGAAGATGGAAACACAACGAACTTTGCTGCTGCTCTGCAGAATGTGAAGACAGATCCGGGCGTGAGTGGTAACACTGTGACTGTTTCCTATTATAATGGAACAGACGGTCCTGAGAACCAGGTTAAGCTGACGAATTCTACCGTTGAGTACAATTATGCACTGACACTCGGTGCTGGCGTTCTGAATACTGTATTGGCAACATCTTCCGCAACTCCGACATGGGATAAGGCAGATGGTGCTTATACTACAGTTTATCCTTTTGAGGCTAACAATAACGCCATGTTGGTTAAGGTTGACTACACCCTGACCGCAGAGGACGGCAGCGGTGAGACCATTGAAGTGAAGGGTGCAAATGCGGTTGTTCCCGTGCAGTATGTTAAGTGGAAGAGCAACTTCGCTTACACCTACATCTTCAAGATTGCTCCCAACACCAACGGTACAACCGATGGCACAGTACAAGGTCTTTACCCCATCACCTTCGATGCAGTTGTTGTAGATGTTGCTGATGACAAGACTCAGGAGACCATCACCAACTTCGAGGACTACTCTGTCACAACCTATGCTAATGGCTCTAAGGTTACAGTTAACAACGAGTACAAGGTTGGTGAGGCCATCTATGTTGTCAAGACCAACAATGCAGATGGTAGTGTTATTGCTCCTGCAGGTATCGGTAGTGTTGCCAATAATGCACAGGTATATACTGCTACTACAACAGGTGATGCTATTTCTGAGGCTACCGTTAAGGCTAAACTGACAGGTTCTCCCAATGGCATCACTCTGACAGCCGTTGATCCTGCTGCTACTCTCGTGGCTGACGGAAAAGTTCCTGCTGCTGATGATACAAAATACGAATTTGGTTCTAATGGTGCTGTGACATTCACTCCTGCTGCTGCTGGAACATATGTATATGTATTCACTCGCACTCCTTATGTAGCTCCGACCTATACAGCAGTAGGTGAAGCTGCTTTCGCTCCCGCCACAACTTACTACTTCAAGACTAGCGATAACGTATATTATCCTGCAGCTGGTATCAACGCAGGTAATTTCGCAGCTAACAAGGCTAACCTGTATACACAGACTGCCGCTGGAACACCTGGTGAATATGATATCAAGGTTATCAAGGTTGTAGCATAAACCTCTCTTTAAGCTCATTGGGGGTACGCTCTGTAAATGCGGAGCGGCTCCCCAATGAGCTACTATAAAAAACAATGAAGAAAGAAGGAATCATAAGTCTCGTCATCCTCATGGCCCTCTCGAGTTGTTCTCACAACGAGGCAGTAGAGCCAGAAGCAGATGCACCGGCCATAGCATTCTCGGCAGACATGTCCGAGAAGAACGCCGTGGTGCGCAGTGGCGGCCTCGAGGAGACAGGCGTCAATTCCTTCAGGGTCTGGTCCTACAAGAGCATCGCCAAAGACGGCGACAACTACACAGACTACCAGACCGTCATGAATGGCTACTACGTGCGATGGACAGACGACAGGACACAGACAAACTCTGACGACTGGGAATATATCCTGTTGGCCTATCCTTCGCAGAAGATCAAGTTCTGGGACTTCTCGGCAAAAGCCTACCGCTTCTTTGCCATAGCCCCAGAGACAGCCTGCGGCGAAGGCGACATCACAAGGGGTGCCGATCGCTACGACTTCACCCTCTATGCCGATGCCACCAATCCGGAAACAGCACCCTACTTCTCGCGGTTGTGGTTCTCGGACAAGACGACGAAGCCCTTCGGGAAGCCCGTCACGATGGAGTTCGTGCAGCCCCTGGCCTATGTGCGTTTCCTGTACGCCTATTCAGACCCAGATGCCGACCCCCTGCCGATGCTTGAAGACCCAGACCTGCGTCCGTTCGCCAGCGGGCAACGCATCGCAGTCACGGGCGATGTCACCATCAGTTACCCCCTTACGGGAGCAGCAACGACAGAGAGCTGGACATCCGAGGTGGACTGGAGCAAGTACCTTGTCTCCTTCACCACGCCCTATGAGACAAGTGCCGACTGGGAGACCGTGTTGCCCATCAGAGACCAAGGCCCGTACAAATTCACCGTCACGGTGAACGGCGAAGACAGGTGGTGCACCGTTCCCGCACAGTTCATGGACTGGGCCCCCGGGTATCAGTACACCTATGTGTTCAAGGTGAACGACGAAGGCGGCGTGGAATTGGATAACGTACGGATAGGCATTCCCAGCCCCGAGTGGGAGCCCGGCAAAGTGAGTGACAACTATAACCTGTTTAACTGGTAAAGCAAAACGAACAGACGTGAACAACATAAGGCGATATAGAAGCGTGGAATGGCTTGTGGGCATCATAGCTCTGCTGAGCCTGAGCGGCTGTAGCGCAGACGAAGAGCAACTCAGCCCCCAGGAGCAAAGCATACCCTTTGGCCTCCTCACCAACTATCTGTCGCCCTACGAAGCAGTAGAAGCCCCAGAGCCCAAGCAGTCAAAGGGAATGACCAGGGCCGGCTGGACACCCCCCGTCGGCTTTACCGAAGCCCCAAAGCCCATCCCCATGGGTGTGTTCTTCACGACCTCCCCCGCAACCAGCGATGCAAGGCGCATCTGGTGCAACACCAACGGAGCAGAGGATGTGTGGATGCTCAGCGGAGAAGCCCTCACCCCCGGAAGCTATCTCCTCTATGGCTATATGCCCTACAATGCCGCTTCGGTCTCCATCATGCCCAACAGCACCTACGCCGACGGAGCAGTGCTCGTGATGAATGGCTTGAGCTGTGTGGCAAGCAAGGATATCTGCGTGATGGTGGGAGCCAAGGACGGCACCTCGGCCGACGAAGTCGAAGGCCTTCAGGCCGGACAGTTCTCATGCCTCATGAGAAGTGGAGGCCCGGGCAACAGGAACTACCTCTTCCTGCTCTTCGAACACCTCTATATAGCGCTGCGCTTCCGCTTCCGCGTGGACACAGACTATGACAGGATACGCACTATACACCTGAAGAAACTGGAGCTGAGTGCTTGTACCAACAACACATACAGCACACCAAAGAAAGAAAAATTAAATGCCACGGTCAGGCTATTGGCCAACAACACAGGCGACTCTCCCATCCAGAGTGTAGCCTTCGAGTACGATCCAGAAAGTGCCCCCATGTCTCCCATCCAGCTCATCAAGGACGAGGTGGTGCTGCAGACAGGCGAAAACTGGATAACAAAGGATGCCTATGTGCCTCAGAACAGTCAGTACTTCATACTGCGAAGCACATATGATGTTTACGATAAAATGGGCAATTTAATTCGCAAGAACTGCATTGCAGAGAACAAGTTGGACATATTGTCCATCCTCAAGTTAGCAAGTTTGGAGCGAGGCCACGAATATATATTAAAACTGACGGTAGCACCTACCTATGCTTATAAGTTGAGCGACGAGGATATCGATTCACCATCAGTAATATTGGAATAAGGAGACGAATTGATGACAGAGGGAATAAAGAATATAGCACAAAGCATGAAGGCCCATAGAATCTATGCGGCTTGTATGACCCTGCGGTCCATCGCGGCCGGTATGGTCGTTATGCTGATGCTTTGCCTCTTCCCAACAGACCTGGCAGCACAGATAAAGATTGGTGGCAACATCTATGGCGGCGGCAATCAGGCCAACGTGGACGGCAGTACCTCTGTAACTGTCAGGGCCGGCGACATAGGCCGTCGCCACACCGACGACGTGGATCCCGTGGAGAGCGCGAAGGGTAAGGTGTTTGGCGGCGCTCGTATGGCCAATGTGGGCGGCAATACCCTTGTTAATATTGATGGCGCCAACGCAACAGGCTATATCGTCATCAACCAAGTCTATGGCGGCAATGACATAGCAGGCCACATCGGTACAGCAGCCGACGTCTCCGAGCCAGTGCCATCTATCCTGACCAACGCAGCGGCCGACGGCGTGGACGATACCTGGAACACCTATGTGCACCTCAGTACGAAAACAGAAGAAGTTGACGGCAAGATAAAAGAAGCCGCGGATGCCAAGAAGGTCTATATCGGCCAACTCTTTGCAGGCGGCAATGGCGACTACTACTATGACGCTTCCATATCGGCAGGCAAGACGACACACTACATTTATCACCATGAGAGTGACCTTACTCCAATAGCTACAGTCGTCACAGACGAAGGCGATATAGGTTTCCATGAGCCAGAACTCGCCAAGACCTACCTCGATGTTCAGGGCGGCTCAATCGTCTATGCATACGGCGGCGGCAACAATGTTACGGTAACAGAGAAGACCGTCATTCACGTGGCAAACCCCAGTAAGGTGGTCAACGAAATAGATGTTGACAGCGAAGGCAACGAAGATGCAGACGGCACAAACCTGCTGACGACAGCCCGATTCAAGGAGATGGGCATCAATACAGGCTTCTCCTACCCAAGCAGGGACGAGTTCCAGATAGGTCGCTTCTTCGGCGGCAATAATAAAGCCGACATGGCTATTCGCCCACAGTGGAACTTGCAAAGAGGCTCGATCCGTAACCTCTATAGCGGTGGCAACATGGGACGAATGATTTACGAGAAAGGTCTGTTCCTGGAGATTAAGCCCGAGCCAACCTATGCCAACGAGCTGGTTATCGACAATGTCTATGGCGGCTGCCGTATGGCCGATGTCCGACCGATGAAATGGAACGAAACGGCAGGAGAGTATCAGGATGTGGACCAGATAATCGAAGACATCCCCGGCTATCACTTCCCCATGAATCTTGCAGCCCGAACTCTTGTGGCTGGCGGCGACATAAACAACGTCTATGGCGGAAATGATGTGCGAGGCAGTGTGTACTTCGGTAATGCCGTCGGTATACATACGAGCATTCGTGGCGATGTCTATGGCGGCGGTAACGGCTCTTACCCATACACCGACAACCCATTGCGTATTGGCGATGACATCTACGGCGACCTGTACTATACGGCAGACGGCTATCCCTCTTCTGTCACTGCATTGAATGACATACGTCCTGATGCAGAACAGGTGTCCATCCACATAAAGGGAACAGAAGGCAATCCATCCATTATTGGCGGTTCCGTATATGTGGGCGGAAACTGTGCAACGATTGAGACAAGACCGGAGCACGAGGGCCTGTCGAACTATCCATTGTTAGAGCTGAAGCTGGGTTCATACGCCATTGCTCAGAATGTCTATCTGGGCAACAATGGTGAAAACATGGTTAGCGAAAGCATATTGGAGCATTATGCCGATGAAAGTTTCAGTACCCTCAACCTGAACGACCCTAGTTTGTTT
>Ga0310694_10000385_pt1 | contig 60060 bp, 77 predicted proteins | sample 174DNAGHGhighgp2_FD_203884 | JGI IMG/M metagenome (GOLD analysis project Ga0310694, IMG submission 203884) | Sheep rumen microbial communities from Palmerston North, Manawatu-Wanganui, New Zealand - 1742 DNA GHGhigh gp2 (v2) (version 2) | ecosystem: Host-associated > Mammals > Digestive system... | reverse complement strand
CGGCAAAGTGTGCATGTCAAAGTTCAAAGCTGACGGATATATGGGTAATAAAACAGAAACTGCTATCCATAGCTTCCAGCAATGTGAGTGTATTGCAGGGGTTTCTCTTGCGATGGATGGAGTATGTGGCCCTGCAACAAAAGCGGAACTTTATAAATTCTACTTATGGACGGTAAGTAATAATCGATATGAAGGAATTTCAATAGAAAACTATTTTGCAAATAAGTAATATAATACGATTATTCTTTTGAATAAACTGAATAAGTAAACGCTCAATAGGGTAGAGAGGGGTTAATCCCCTCCCTCCTATTGCACCGTACATACCGGTCAGGTATGCGGCGCTACATCGTTGTGTAATACCAGACATTTTCTGCCTGTTGCTTCGCATTCTGTTTACAAAATCAATGAAGAAAGCATCTCCGCCTCTCCTGCCACTCCGGGTTACGATCCCTTTGCCTTGGCATTCGCTGCATGTTCGGGCAATCATTGACTTACTTACAGTGATCTGCAATACCACGACAATAGGATCTTCAGGACAAAGTCCCTACCATGGCCTCAGTTGACTCCCGGTCACTCGCTTTTTTCACATTCGGTTTTCACCTCGCTGACTAGGCCTCCCGGGATAAGCCACAATTCTTTCACCGCACAACCTCTGGATTTACTGTTTCGGTTTTACAGCTACCTTTCAGGCTTCGGCTTCTGTGGCAACCTTGCCCGCCGTTTGGCCTTGTATCCAGTTTCTTTCCGTAGACTCGTCGATTTTGCTACACCGCTTCCTCCCCAGTTAACGTTGCTGATAACGGCTTGCGGTTCGCTACACTTGGCGGTAGCCACCGGTGGCGAGGCTTTCACCCGCGAGAATTGCACCATGCCCGGAACACCATTAAAGACCAACAGGCTAAAAAAATAGTCTGTTGGTCTTTCACGTTGTACGCCCGGCATGGGCAACAACTTGGTGGTGAAAGTCCACTACACGCTTGGTAGTAGGAAGCGTTAGCCGAAGGCAAGGGTGTCCATCGCGAGGTGGAATCTGAAGGAAGCCGGATGCCAGGGGGAAATGATCAACCCTGACGGGCAAAGTTCCGAGCCAACGAACAGAAACTTCATAAAAGGCGGGGCAGAACGGACGAGACTGCAACACAAGCCGAAGTCCAATACTACCCGGATTCTGTCACGTAAATGCGGCGGCTGCATGGAATGAAGGTTGTTGCACCTTAACCGGGGAGGTCTGGATGATAAGCTCCGGTCACGCGGAGTAACCCATGCACAAGGAAACGAGGCATGGCTGAACATCCAGAAGTCAGTCTGGGCCATAGTACCAGAGAAGTCGGTGAAAGACGATGGAGGGAAGGGCCTGGCGGTTGCTGATAATACAGTATGTCAGGAACCGGACGTGTTGAAAGCAGTTGCTCGATAGAGGATATCTGCCAGAGGATAGGTGGGCGACCGAAGGTATGGCAGAATCGCTGAACGTCACGATTTCCGATCAAACATGCTGCCAAGTGCCAGCAACTGAACCGCCGCTTGCGGGCCCGCATGAGCGCTGATGTGGGAGGACGGGGGTTAGCCACCCCCTCCTACCCGATTTTAATAAAATTGAAAGCCGTGCGATATATCAGCATCATTCATAATGGTCAACAAGTGAAGTGTTGTCTGTATACAGTTGATGAACAATGCCCAGTGCCGTTCCATCTTCCGCGCCAATTTCAACATAATACCCATAGTCGTAATATTTGGTATCATATAAGGGAAGAAAGAAAATTTTCCATACCAGCCGCCCTTCGGGAAAAAATTGTTTGGAAAAAAGGAAGGAAGAACTGATCCGAAATTGTGTTTGGACATATTCATCATCAAAAGATTCTGTTTTTTTGAGAGCATCCATGGCAAGCTGCTTTGCCGTATCCTCAGAAATACATAATTCATCTGGCAAACGATAGTCATAACTCATGAATTGCTGCGCATACCGAGTCAATGGAAGATAGTTCTTTTCTTTCGGATGCTCAAGGTATTCTTCGTAAGCAGCAATAGACAATATCTTTAGTTCATATTTTTGTTCGATCGTCCAATCCACCAATGCTCCCCGTTCTTTTTCCAAACGCCTATATTCCAAATCGACAGGGTGCCATGCTTGAGGATACGTGATCCGAATGAGGTCTCCATTATGGCTATTGATATACACACTATAGGAATTTGTCGCATAACGCGGATCATCGATATCACCAAAGAATATAGCGATAAACGCAGGCGTTCCATCTTCAAGCCACTTCGAGGATAGTTCACTGAAATGATATGTTTTTATTTCTTCTTCATTTAATCCGCTTTTCTCAGAAAAATAAATGGATGCCAATTCTCTCGCTTTCTTTTCTCCAATCCAAGTCTCATTTTCCTCAGCGTGTGCACTGGCAAAAACGGAGCACAAAAGCAGAAAAATGCTAAGAATTCTTTTCATGGGTTACCCTCCTAAGATTTAACTAAAGTTGTATATTGAATTTCATTATATCATAAAATACGCTGAATGTCACCTCAAAACATATAATTTTCAAACAGTTTCCAACGTTCGTCACTCCCTATAAATACACTTGAATAAGCATCCTGTCCGACAAGGACTACTGAGACATCCACGAGCATACTGCATGAGTCTTTCGTGGACGAATACTGATTGCTTGATTCGTTGATTCTGCTAAAACAGAGGCAGTCATCAAAAGCACTATCAAGGCGATCATGAAACCACGGATTAATGCTTTTTCCATTTCTTGTTTCTCCTCATTACTTTCTTAAACTACAAGGCTAGTATCATTCTTATACCAAATTATATATTTTTTTCTATGGCTATCGTTTCTCCTCCCTATGTTTATATAGAACGCTTTACCAAGAGAAATCTTGATAATAGTACTCTCACATTAATTAAGACGAAAAAAATATAGCATTTGTACACTCTTTCAAAATTTTTGCTTGAAATCTTCTCGGAAACTGCTCAACCTCTTCAATTTTCAAAACCCCGGATATGCCTTATACTATAACTGCGCTGAGGGAATGAAACCCACGGCAGCAAAACAAAGAAAGTGGTGATTCCATTGATCTGATTCACGGCGTGGATGATTCTGTAAAACGAGCTTGGCCGCTGCCATCCTCAAAGAGATGGGGATGGATGTTCTACAAGGAATCATAGCACGCAGCAGCGCAGAATGAAAAAAGTGCTTTCATCTGATATAACCCCATATTTCAGAATACCAAAATCAAAAAACGAAGGGCAGCACTTCGATGTATTTCGTGCGCCCAAATGAAAGGAAAGTGAAAACAATGAAGAATATCAAGAAGATCCTTGCTCTGGTTCTGGCGATCATGTCCATCATGACTATTGCCATTCCTGCGTTTGCCGAAAGCGGCACGGTTGATACCAGCCATGGTGCTACCCCTTATGGTACCGTTAACTATTATAGCGGTTACAATACTACCGCTTCTAATAGTGGTCTAACCAAAAAAGGGACTCTCTCCAATACTTCCAGCGTAAATGTAACCCCGGTTAATGCTCATTGGTATTCCTTCGTTAAAAATGGCACCACTTACTATGTTATGCGGCAATATGTTCGTGTGGCTGGACGAGAATGGGAAATTTTCTACGGAACTACGGAACTTAACCTGGGTAGCAATAATCGCTATGTGAGATACTTGCAGCAAGATCTTAAGACACTTGGATATTTGAGTGGTAATGTTGATGGAAAATATGGTTCTGCCACTCGTACTGCAGTACGGAATTTCCAAACTGATCAAGGTCTTGGTGTTGATGGCATTAGTGGTCCCTTGACGAAGAATGCTCTGTATAATGAAGCTCATTAATCCATTTGGGGGCGCTGCATCGACAGCGCCCCCTTGGTCTAAAAAGAAACCAAGCAGAATTAGGTGACAGCGTTTTTTAGTTTGATAACTCTCTTTTTATTGCCTTTATAATATTATTGTTTATTGACTGAATCTCAACAATATACACGGAATCAGTTGCTTCATCAAGGATGGAAATCCTCCAAAGTGGACGATCCTCTTCCGACACGTCAAATTCATAAAGAATATCATCGTTTTCCAGTACTTCTTTTTGCAGAATATACTTTTGTGCAATCGTATTGATCGCCAATGCAATGGCCTCTTCCTTTGACAGGTCAAGTGTGCTGGGAAGCGCATGGTAATATTGTGTACGATCAAACCCTGCTTCACGATAAAGTGTATCATAAGCCGCTTGATGTTCAAAATCCATTCCCCAAGAAATATCAGAGCCTGCTTCTTTCATAACGGCTTTCCCATTTTCTCGTAAGGTGGCATATTCGTTATACTCATACGAACTCCACAGTTCCGCAGCTTTCCACGGCTTTTTTGGGCCTTGCTGCTCATACTCATGCTGTAAACTCCAATCAATAGAAAGTATTTCTTTTTCCGCCATATTCAGTTTAACTGTATATATGCCAACCTTTGCAGGATTATAGTTATTGGACTTGAAGATGACCTCATATGCGTCATCTAATTGAACGACAGCTGTGTTAAAATAGATATGGGTATTGTCATTGAAACTGAATTCAGCCCTCATCGCATCCCAAGCAAGATCAAGAATTTCATTCTCTTGATAGGAAAGCTGGTCAGTAGCCTGATCATCCTGCTTTTCAGAAATCAACAGAGGCGCAGAGCAAGACAGTATCTCGCCGGAAGGCGAAGCGATTTCAACGGTATAGGTAACCTCTGAATTATCACCTGCCGTAACGACGACCATCCATTCTTTTGTATCATCTGCAAGCAGATAGAAGGAAATGGTGATGGGCTGGATCGGCAAAGAGGATTCGCCCAGTCGCTCACGAACGATCCCTTCGGCCAAGCTAAATGCCTTTTGTTCGTCCACATCATCCGCCTGCGGAAGGACGTTCACAACAAAGTCATTGCGCGGATAACCAAGCGATATTATTTCTTCATCAAAGGCGGCTTTATCTTGAATTGACCAATAATCAAATTCGCCTTTCTCCGCCTCCAGTTTTTCCAGCTCTTCCATGCGCTCCGCATCAAAGCGTAATAGACGATTGACTTTTTCCATTGACCAGATTTTTGAATCCCAGGTATCTGGCAGCGTATCTTCAAGCAGTGCATGGTCATAGCTCCATGTGCTACTCACCACATTCCCTGTGATTGCATCCAGAACAACAACATATTGTCCTATTCTTTCCGAATATTGAGTCGGCATATAGGCTACATTCCACGTCCCAGCTTCTCCATCAATCAAAACTGTCTTATCAAAGAGCTGGAAAGAATCATCCGTGAATCCGTAATGATTTATCAATTCTTCTCTTGCCAGCTTGCTTTCCAGCAATATTTCATTAGCGATACGCTGTTTTTGCTCATTCGTTGATGCGTTTTTCATAGCAGCATACTTGATCTCATCTACTGCCAAACCATCTTCGACCATGGCGTCGATTACAGACTGCTTTTCCTCGATCGACCACTTTTCAAGCGGGCCGCTTTCCTGTTGGTTTTGCACCGCTTTTTGAATAAACGTATAAGATAGCGCAACTGCGGTACCGATGCAAGCAATCATCATCACAATTGCAAATACAAACGTAATAGATACTTTTTTCCCCATAACGCTTTTCTTTCCTCCCTTAATGTTTTCGATCAGCAGATCGCATTGCCGGGCAGAAGGATCAAGAGAAGCCAACGTAGTATCAACAGCGTTTTCAATGCGCTTTTGCAGTTCCATATCCTTCATTGTGCTTCACCTCCCGTCAAACTGCGTTTGAGCATTTCTTCCGCCCGTTTTAATCGCTTGCTGGCGGTGGACTTGGGAATACCCAACGCCTCCGCCGTGTCCTGCAAGGTCATGTTGGAATAGTAATACAACAACACAAGCTGCTTGTATTTATCCGGCAAATTACTGACCTCGATCACCAAGTCGCGATCCTCCTCCGGCACGGAAATATAGCTGAGTGGCAATTCATCCAGGCTCTTTTTGAAATCAATGTGCTTGAACCATTGCGTCCGGCGATAATCCCGGCAAGTATTCATCGCTACCCGCATCAGCCACGCTTTTTCATTCTGAATGACTGAATGATTTGTGTTCCCCATATATTTCCATGCTTTCATAAACGTATCTTGCATCGCGTCTTGTGCAAGATCATGATCGGCCAAATAAATAAAGCAGGTTTTTAGGATCGCTCCCGCATAGGTGTGAACCCATGCTTCCAATATCTGCTCTCGGGTCATGCTGGGTACCGCAGCACGCTCCATACCGATCACCTCCTTCCTTCACTAATTAAGACGGATGGAAAGCCGGATTTGTACACTTAAGGTTAAAAAAATTCGTGAATTTCTCAGGAATGATTCTCGAAATCTTCACAAAATACATAATCAGCATATTTGAATGTTCTAATTAAGCCATAAATATATTTGATAATATGCAAGCAATAAATAGTTTATCTCGGCAATCTTTACTCTATTATGAAGGCCACTTGTTCTCCATCGCTTACGCACTCAACCAATCCGGAGAGGTCAGTGCGAATAATGTTAACATCTGCATCCTGTAATTTTCTTATAGTGTTTTCAGAAGGGTGCCCATATTGATTTTCCTTTCCAACACTTATAACAGCATATGAGGGAGAAACTTCTCTTAAAAACCAATAGCTTGTACTTGATTCACTTCCATGATGTCCAACTTTTAGTACATCAGCCGACAGATCTACTCCCGCGTTTAGTAGATCATGCTCGGCTTCCCATTCTGCATCCCCAGTGAATAGAAAGCTTGTATTTCCAAAAGTTATCTTTATGATCAATGACATATTATTCATATCTACATAGCAGTGAAGAGGTCCAAGAATTTGAACATGCACTTCTCCCAAATCAAATTCATCCCCTGCGTCTGGAACGACAATAGGCGTCCCCAGAATTTCAGCATATTTCTTCACAGAATTCCATGCATTTGTATCGTAATCTAAAACTGGCGAATAGATGAGATCGACATAACAAGCATTTAGGGCTGCCGCTAATCCGCCAACATGGTCCATATGCGGATGGCTGGCGATCATTACATCAATGTGATTAACCTCTATTGTATTATGTAAAAATGAGTAAATGTAAGCGGAGCGCTGAGAATCACCACCATCAATAATCATAGCATAACCTTCGCACAAAACGACGGCAGCGTCTCCTTGCCCCACATCTAAAAAATATATATGTAAATCAGAATCCTGTGCAGCCTCAGATGAAGCAGATGAGAAATTAAACAAAACAAGCAAAACGATGAAGATAGTGAACATCTTTATTCGACTCATTTTACTGCCCTTTGGATTAATTCTCAATTTAACTAAACTGTATTGCGGGGTATAACGAAGAAACTGATCAAGTTACCTTGTTTTTTGATCAGCCATTGTATTATACCAGAATTTCTTTGTACTTGGAAGATACAAAGTACAATAAGGCTCGAGGAAGAATTTTATTATAGAGAAGCATATAATGGAAATATAACAAAATAATTAATCTCCTGCAGCATAATTTGAAGCCTTACCGTGTATGCGATTAAGTATTGTTTCAAAGACATGATAAAACTGATTCCATAAAAACGGAACCCAAATGTCATGGCTATATAAATATATACTGAAGAATCATATAAAACAAAATGAAAGGTTGTATTTGCACGAACATAAAATCAGAAAAGATCGGAAAAGAATTAAAGAATCTTATACTCAGGTTACAAGCATAAGCCACATTATAATGTCACGCAGCAATGAGTCGAAGCTATATTTCAATTTTTCATGTATTCCAAAATACCATCTGCTTTCCAGAATTCACAAACCAAATCGTTTTGGGCATCATAATATGTGAGTACATGATTTTCAATCAAGTCGCTATTGTTCCCTTTTTTTATTTCTTTTAGGACAATGTCACAGTACATTAACGAATATTCAACATTACGTTTTTTTACATGCATAGAATAAGGCATACCGCACCCGATAATTTTTCCGTTTTTCTTCAAAATCATAGCGCATTTCCATAGATCGAAATCTTTTGGATGGTTGAATAACTCCGCCCAGACGTCTTTCAATCCGGAATCAGTATATTTATTTTTCTTCCTGGCAACCGAATTGCAAATTGGGGTAACAACAAAATGACGGAAAACAAATAATATTCCTCCGAGTAATATGCTTACCGCAATAGAAAGCGGAATATATATTAAAATCATTTCTGTATTCTTTAGTGCATTTATCACAGATGAGATTGTGAACTGTATTTTATTGGGAAAGAAAAAAGGAAGCATCAACATGGAAAGTGAAGTGCAAATCACACTCAACACAAAATAGCGTGCTGCCTGTTGCACTCCTTCTAAAGGAGTATAATAATCATAGGGCTTACACAGGAAGCCGTATACCCATTCGACTACCGATCCGGGATATGTAAATAACAGCAATAAAATCATATCTTCCATTTTTCTTTCTCCCTTTTGTTTTTTGGAAATTCAGCAAACAAGTGTTTCTGTTATCCTCATTGAAAATATTCCAACTCATTATTATGATCATTCTTAATCTCTGCCCAAGTCTCCTTGGTAATCATATGATCCTTGAGTCGAACTACTTGACAGAGCGTATCTGGATTGGCTATTCCAGAATTGATGAAGAAAGCCATGTTATCATTAATTGTTTCTCTTATAGATACTCGGCTATATACATTCTCCGAATCCAGTCTAAAGTAGATTTCTTCTGTATCGTCGCGAATGGCAATAGGGGTGATCTTGTAGAAACTAAGACGTCGAGCATTTTGCTCAATGAAATCGTAGACGTCCGTTTCAGCACAAAGTCTACAACTCTTCAGCAAAGTTTTTTCTCTCTCTATTCTTCTGCCTTGTATGATGTTTTCTCCAAATTCCCCTGCGAAAGTATAGTGAGGAATGAATACGGTATTGTTAGAAGAGGTTGTAGCAAGATATCCAACAGCGCCATTTCTCTCATCAAGTCGATTTATATGGACTGATAGACCAGCGGTTATTCTCTTTATTGTGGGCAAATAATTCTTGGTCAGAAAATCCAGATCCGCAATGTATTTTATTGTTGATGCAGTAATCCCTCCTTTATTGCGAATCATAGCTATTATATTCTTTTTTCTTGCGCGAAGATCATTTACAACGTTACTGTCTGGAATTCTTGGGTCATTTGCCGCTTTTATAAGGTATTCATTTGTTCTTTCTTCTAACTGAGCATATTTATCCAATGCTTCTTTGATCTGTTGATTGATTTCTGGTAATTCATCTTCATCAGCTGCCTGATGCTTATTACATAGATTTCGGATATTCTGAAAGCATGTTTTGCACTGTGAATACAATGGATTAACCACTAAGTAAGCACGGTTCTCCGCACAGGATAATGCAGAGGAAATAAATTTTTCAACTGTTCCAGGAAAATAATCTAACAAGCGCGAATATTTGAGGACCAGTTTCCGTCTCTTCTCTGCATCATTTACTTTTGTACTTAGATTGTTAAGAAATCTATTGATACATGAACTGCCAACATATAGTTTTTTTGACTCATTGTAATTAAGCACTGGATACAAGGTATCGCAAAGTGTATTACCGCATAGTTCGCATCTATCGAATTCATCGCTTTCTCTTACATTAATAGGGGGATCCTGACTGAAGTCCGCAGAGTGCCATTCAAGCTCCGCAGCCCCCATAATTCTTTGATATTCACTTGTAGTAAAGTACCGCTTTTCTTCATCTGGGAGATAGGGAACTTCAGATTTATCTAAATCAGGGCGTTCAGTGATGATTTTTTTAAGGACAGGATAGTCGTGAATAATCTTCGAATATTGCAATAAAACCAGTTCTTCTTTCAGAAATTGTTTTGCCATATCAACCTCGTGGATTTTAATAAAATAGTTTTCCACAACATATAGTGCGTAAATCCGATGTTTGGCACAAGTTATTTTCCTATAATACAAGAAAACAGAAAGAAAGCATCTCTTATATTTGAAACAGCATTTTATCTATCAGGAGGTGAAAACAAGGAGCATACCCATATTAGAATAAATATATAGTAATAATCATATGTACCATAATTTTATTCTATAATAATGCATTTCTTTTATTATTTATATTATATAATATATTATAATAACGGTTAATTCATTAATAATTTTGTACTATATAAAAAAGAAGATATATAAGGAGGAGTATAAATGCGAAATGATGCGGATTGGATCTATCTTCCTTAGGGGGAGGAACGGGTGGTAGCGAAACTAATCAAAGAACGAAGCAGATTAGATGCCGCCTACCTAGCAAAACAAAGCAATTGCAATTTATTTGAGTCAAATGGGAGTTATGATCTTGCGGAGACGGTTCTTTGCACTTATATGGACTTGGATCAACTGATTGCTGACTGTAAGTTTACAATTCCTCAGCTTCGCCTTTTGCGTCAGTAGATGCAAGGCGCGAAGCTTGCGGATATTGCAGAAGAGGATGGAGAAAGCGGAGAGCGAGTGGAGCGGAGTTTTAGAAATATGGTATCTCGGATTACCCGCCAGCACGAAAAGCAATGGCTGGTTATTCATGGAACAAAAAGATGCAAACATTGATTCTTAAAAACCGCGACAAATATACTATGGACGAAAGGAAAGTCTATAGCGGAAGTACATGTCCATAGGCAGCAGTCTTCTTTTCAAAGCACTGCTTCGGAGCACGAAAAAGTTTTTCGAAAAATGCGCGAAAAAGCGCTTCATGTCGGAAGTAATATTTATGGAGGGAGAAAAGATGGCATCAAGGTATAACATCACTTTGCCAAACGGTGTGAAATTCACGCTGTATTATTCACAAGAGCAGGACAAAGCTGACCTGATCAGCAAATAGATCCTGGAGCCGTGGACAGGTTATTGTCTCAGAAACTGGCTAAGTGAACATCCAGATGCGCCATATTCACCCGAAAAAAAGGTGAAATGGCTGCTGGATCGGTGCGGAACACTTCTTCTCCGGGATGTGCCGGAGGACAGCCAGGATACCCTGACGAGCTACAAGGAATCCATGATCCGCTTGCGGGAAATCAACGCTTCCGACTGTCCTCCGAGCGTTTCCTCTTTGCTGGAGGGAAGTGAGATTACACAGCAAAGCCTGTGTGATACGGAGAATCAGAGCCTGAATACCTTTCTGGATCAGTTGAGTGAATGGGAACAGGTGCTTAAAAAGCCAAGAAAGCGAAAAGAAAAAGCTCATCCTTCAACCAGATTTGAGCGGCTGCAGGCGATCCATAAGCAATACCCCGGCTGTCAAATACGGCTTTGTAGGGTGGATGTGAACGGAGATTTTCAGTATGATAATGAGCAATACTGCGTAGATAGCACTTGCGGTAAGTATGCGCCACACAAAACGCGGTATGGGGATCAGTACGATATGGACCGCATCCTGGTTATCCTGCTGCCTAACGGTAGCAAAGCTTTTGCGGATCAGGATGGTTATTTGTTGGATGCAGGGATGGTTACAAAGATTGAGAGGTGAGGCCATGGCGGATAAGAAGGCATTGGTGCAGGATATATAGGACAAGGTAACAGGCGTTTCAGATTAGGATTGGGGCGAAATCAACGAAAAGCACAGCTGCGGATAGCATCCGGACCAGTAGCGCAAAATGGGTGCGGGCATCCGGCTGGCTGCGGATGCCGGAATGATGGCAGGAAGCGCGCTCCCTTCCACTGATGATGAACAAAAACTCCGGGACCTGCGCCGGGAGATCAATGAAGCGTACCGAGCCCAGAACCGTAGTGAAGCGCTGCGGCAAGCCGTGACGGAGGCTGCTGCCAAGCTGCCTGAAATCAAAATCCCTTATTGCGTGCCAGCGGGCGACGATGCGGATCGTTCGCTGGTCGTTTGCGTGGCGGACTGTCATTACGGCGCCGAATGGGATATCAAAGGGCTTCGGGATGAAACGCTGAACGCTTACAGCCCGGAAATCTTCAAGCGCCGCATGGCGCTGCTGCTTCGGGAGATCATAGCGATCCTGGAAAAGGAAAGCATCGGGCATGTGGTGCTGCTGCTTTGCGGGGACGCCCTGGACGGGATGCTTCGCAGCAGCCAATAGATGCGTCTGCGCTGGGGTGTGGTGGAAAGCTGCATGCGGTATGCGGAATACATGGCGCGTTGGGTCAGCATCCTAGCTCTTCACGCGGATATTGAAGTATACGGCGTAGACGGGAATCATTCGGAGATCCGCCCGCTGGGCAGTAAAAAAGGGGAATTCGAAAACGAGAACCTGGAGAAGATCATCCTCTGGCATATGGCGGAACGTCTGCGCGGGATTCAGACCGTGCAGGTGGACGAGCAGGTGGAACGGCGGAAACTTGTGCATGTGCAGGGCTTTGCTATCCTGCTCTCCCATGATACCGATACTCCCTCCCTGGAAAACGCGGCCAAGCAGGCTATGCTGCTATATAATGAGCGGATCGACTTCATGGTGTGTGGCCATAAGCACCGGGAACGGGAGCTGATTTCCGGCTACACTGCATCCGGCAATTCCCTCATCCTTCGGATCCCCAGTATCTGCGGCATGGACGACTACGCCCAGCGTTTGGGCTACGGCGGCCAGCCGGGCGCCACCGCCATGGTACTGGAGCGGGGATATGGCAGACGGTGCGTTTATCCTATCCTGCTGAAGGATACGGAGGACGCGGATGGCTGAATTTAGCGCCCGCTCCAGGCGGAAGGAAAAGCTGATCACCTCCAAGCTGTGCGTATACTGCAATAAAATCAAGCCGCTGAACGCCTTCTATACCAACAAGGAGTGGGCCAGCCAATCCTTTCATGACGCTTGGTGCCGGGATTGTGCTATGAAAAGCTGCGTGGATCACGATACCCTGCGGGCTTATTGCTTTTATAATAACCGCCGCTGGTCGGAAAAGCTGTATGAGGAGGCCGCGAAGAAGGCGCGGTACACGCTGGCCAATGATCCCATTTATCTGGATGTGAACGCGCCGGAGGAAAAGCGGCTGGCCGCAGAAAACCGCGCCATCGTCCGCTCCTTTTTCAGTATCATGAATCTTTCTAACAAGTATTACTTTGAACCCAATATTACCGACGACGGTGCGCAGAAGGTGTTCGATCCTGCCGCTGCGGACAGCGCGATGCAGGAACCGGAAAAGAGCCAGGAGCCTCAGGAGGAGCTTGTTTTCTCCCGGGAATGGAACGGTTATTATACCCAGCGGGAATAGGATTACCTGAACGATTATTATGCCCGCCTGGAAGAGGGCTTCGTGCTGGACAATCAGAATATCGAGGACTATGCTCGAAAAGCCGCCAAGGCTTCCCTGGACGCGGACATCAAATACAACCGCATGCGGCAGGGCCAAGTGGGAGTGGCTGAATGGGAAAAAGCGCAGGCCATCTTTGATAACCTTTCCAAAAGCGCCAACTTTGCCGCCTGTAAACGAAAACCTGGCGATATGGCGGGGTTGGGATCGCTTGGGGCTATTGTGGCAAAGATTGAACAGTCCGGCGAATAGGATACACCCAAGGTAACCTTTCCCAAGGATCATATTGACCGCATCATTGACGATTTCCGCCACATTACGGCAGCCATCGGATAGGATGGGATGAACGCATGATCACTCAGGTACGGGATGTAAAGAACCTGAAGCTATGGGCCAAGCAAATCTTATTCTGGCGGGATCACCTGGATATTTTCATCGAACGGTACTTTAATATCCGGTAGAAGGATACGCAGAAGGTGGTCGCCCGGCAGTTCGGACGCTGTGATACATAGATGGTTGTCAAATCCCGCGGTTACGGAAAGACCTGGCTGGTGGCTTTATGCTGCATCGCTGTCGGCGTGTAGTATCCCGGCAGCCTGATCGCCGTGGTATCCGGCACGGCGGAGCAGGCCACATAGATCGTCAAAAAGATTCAGGATTATTTCATCCGCAACCCGGATATCATGCGGGAGGTGCAGACGGACGGGCACCGGGCGGTGCAGCTTTCTCGGAATAAAGGCATATGCACCTTGAAGAACGGCTCCAAAATCGAAAGCTTTTCGGTGGGCACCATGCGCGGCAACCGCGCGAAAATCGTTGTGATCGATGAAAGTCCGGAGGTCAAGGCGGACGATCTGGATGCTGTGATCGCGCCTGTTAAGAATACGAAACGGGATATCTGCCACCAGCGGAATATCACGGATTATCCCAGCAAGACCGTTTCCATCACGTCTGCCTGCCTCAAAAGCAATTACTATTACGCCATGTTCATGCAGGCGCTGCGGGACTTTGCCCATGGCAATCCAACCACCTTTGCCTGCGCTTAGGACTATCACAGCGCGGCCAGGGTGGGCATAACGGATATGGAGTTCTTTTTGAAGGAACAGAAGAAAATGCCGGAAGCCAAGTTTGCCATGGAATACGGCAGCATTTTTGTCGGCGCGGAGGCGGGAAGCACCTTCCCCTATAGCCTGACGGAAACATGCCGCACCCTGCGCCAGGTGGAATACGCCCAGCCCACCGGCAGCACGTCAGATTACGTGATGGGCGTGGACTTAGCCACATCCTCGGATCGGGAGGCGGACAACGCGGTGATCTGTGTGATCAAGCTGGTGGAAATGGAAAATAGCCTGTTCCTGAAAAAATAGGTGTATATGCGCACCTATCACGGAAAACGACTGGATGCGCTGGCGGAAGAAGTGCGAAAAACCTATGCGCGCTTTCCTCACATCACCCGCATCGTGTTCGATCATCGGGGCTTGGGCGACGCATTTCCGCAGTTCCTGGCTCAGCCCTGGACGCACCCCGGCACGGGCAAGGAATACCCGCCCTGGACGCTGGATGATGAAAGGACCATTATCCATAACGCGGTGCCTATTTTGCGCAGCGTGAAAGCCAGCGCGCAGATCAACCAGCAGCTAGTTTCCTGCCTGCGGGTGGCATTGGAGCAGCGCTCCATTGAACTGCCTGTCAATTCCCGCTACGCGGAACAAAACGGAGAGGAAGAGTAGGAAAGCTCGGAAGATCAGTCCAAGCGAAAAAAGCTGACCATGGAAGAAAAGAGTATCTTCCTGGAGGCGGATGCATTACAAATCGAGATGGGCAATATCGTCATGCGGCAGAGCGCGGGCAGCACGGTTTTATATGACGTTGCCAGAACCAATCAGCATAAGGACCGCTACTCCGCTTAGGCCATGGCGGTTCGGTATATCGCCGAAATGGAAGAACAAAGAAAACGGCGCCTGATGCAGCCCAAGGACGTCTGCATCGGCGTGGTCAGCATTCTGTAACGGGAGGGAAAGCACATGAGATGGTTTCAAAGATAGCGGAGCGTCGTGCAGCCCAGGGATGAACCCGCGCCATAGCAGCCCAAGGAAATAGCGGTAGGCGCGAAGGACGATGGACACGCCACGATGACGTATAACGATAAATCCATTACCTTTTCCGGCGATCTGGCCAGCTATGATTACGACAGTATCCTGCGGGACAAGCAGCGGTACATTAACAGCCTATACGAGTAGAGCGATTATTTTGTGGACGAGGACCCTCTTTTCCGTGGGATCGTAAAGGGCGTTTATACACCTTTCGCCCTAGCGGACGACTGGCGGTAGATCGGAGCCAATGAACAGACCAAGCAAAAGTATGAGGAATACTATAACCGGATCGGCCTCAAGGATCGGATGCGGAGCATTTTTCTCCAGTATTTCAAATACGCCAACGTATATATTTACCTTATGGAGGATGGCAGTCTAATCACCTTCCCCGTTCACCTGATTCGCATCGCCAATGTCATGATCGGCGGAGAACCGGTGTAGGAGTTCAACTGCAAAAGCGTCCGGGACGACATGAAACAGCAAAGCACCAAAGCCCAGAAGGATTATTTAGAGGATGAAGATCTGCAAGTCCGTCTGGAAGGCTTTCCCCCTGAAGTTGCGGATGCGCTGAAAAAGGGAAACGACTGGGTGCAATAGAACCCGGAAAACACCTTCGTGCTCCAGGATGTGAAGGAGGATTGGGCGCGGTACGCAGTGCCTATGGTGGCCACCTGCCTGACCGCTTTTAAGCGAAAGGCGCTGATTGCTCAGTATGAATCCGCATTGCTGAATTTGGGGGCGCATAGCTTCGTGCATGTGACCTACGGCGATTCAAAATCGGATATTATGCCGGATATTACCGCTCTGAACGCGGTAAACGCTTTGTTCCGGCGAGCGATGACTGGCTCCGCGCTGGCTACGACCAATCATCTGTGCAAAGCGACCGTGATCCAGCCGGACACCAAGGAAATGTTCGACGATGATAAGTATCGAGACGTAAACGCTGAGATCCTTTCGGCGGGTGGCATTTCCGGCATTATCGTCAGCGGGCGCGCGGAAGACGGAAGCAATTTCGCGTCCGCACAGGTTTCGATGCAAACCGCGGCCATCCGCATCAAGCAGGCGCGGGATAATTTCTGCGAGCTCATGAACAGAATCAATCTCCGGCTCAACGGAGCTGGCAGAAAAGGCGTGACCCACAGCAGGCCGGACAACGTGCCGCTGTTCACCTTCCCGCCCGTTGATCTGGCAGGGAGTCAGAAATTCCAGGAAGTCTGCCGCGGACTATGGGAAAAAGGCGTGGTATCCACCAAGACCATGCTCCAAAACCATGGGTACGATATGGAGCAGGAGCAGGAACGGATGAAAAACGAGCCCAAGAGGGAAACCCCATCCAACAAAGAGCAGACCGCTCCTTCGGATGGAGAAAAGAAAACTGGCCGCCCAGCTTTGGACGACAGCGAGAAAAAGTCTGATCCTGCCAAGGGCTTAACTGGGAAGCAGCCTAAGCCCTCAAATCCTGAAGGCAGCTTATAACGACGATCTGTGAAAAAAGCAAGGAGATGATGCCCATCCAGAAAATCGTATTCCAAGCGTCGCAGGTGGAATTGAGCGAAGTGCAGTCCAATGAGATTTATATGTCTGTGCTCATTCGGATGTTTTCCACCCGCGTCAACCGTAACGGCTTTGCGGTCACGGAGGCTTTTATTGACAGAATCATTGTCAATGCCCCCAAATACACCTGCCTGCCATAGTGCGCGGACGCAAACCGTCTGCGTTTGGGCGTGGAGCAGGGATAGACTCACATGCAGGATCTGGAAACAGGCTTATTTGAGAGCGAGCAGATCGGCTCGTTCTTTTCTTTTGCCAAAGCGCAGGATGAGTTTGGCGTCAGCCTGATCGGCGAGGCACGGATCCCCAAGCGGAATCCAGTTCTGTGCGAAACGATCCAGACCTTGTACCAGAAGGGCTGCCTGAATTTTTCTTTTGAGATTTTGGTAAGCCGTCTCAAAGAGATGAACGGCGTTTGCCTGATCGACGCGGAGGACGGAAACGAGTTGATCGGCATGGCCATGGTCTCTGTGCCGGCGTATCCGGAAGCGACGGCCCTGCGGCTGGTCGCTGAACAACAGAAAAGAGAGGATGATGAAGCGATGGATGAAAACCAGAAAAAGGTCGCTGAACTGGAGGCCAAGCTGATGCTGGCAGAGCAGAAGAGTGAAAACGATGAAGAATTGCGCAAGAAGGATGAAGAACTGCGCGGCAAGAATCAGGAGTTGGAGCAGGCCCAGGCAAAATGCCAGCAGGCAGAAGCCGATCTGACGGCTGTCCAAGCCCAGCTTTCCGAAAAGGACGCCGTAATCGCTGAACGTGACGCCGCCCTTGTGGTCAAGGATGCCCGCATTGCAGAACTGGAAGCTCAAGTGGCTGAACTGACGCCCTATAAGACGCAGGCGGAAACGCTGCAGCAGGAAAAGGAAGCCGCTGTACTCGCCGCCAAGCGGCAGGAGCTTCAGCACTTTGCAGAGGTTCAGGGCTTGGATACCGAAACGGAGGTGGTAAAAAACGCCATCGCCCAGGTGGACTATGCCGCCCTGATCACGGAAGCAAATAAAAAGCAGCCCGGTGCGCCTAAGGCTGTTGTTGCGAACTATGTCCTGGGCGGTATCAGCGCCAAGGGCGAATATGACGATCTGCTGGGCAAGGCTTGATCGTCTCAAAGGAGGAATGTGAAATGGCTGGATATGTAACCAAACTGGTAGGCCACGTATACGATGGCGCCAATCTTTCCGGCGAAACGCTGCCCAACGGCGTGTTTGCGGAGATCACGGCAAACGGCGTCAAGAAAATCACCGCCGCCAAGGATACCTTGATGCGGGTGGAGGAAAAGACCGAGCTGTGGGGCAATCCTGCTTTGCGGTAGAACGTGACGGGCGTGGGCACAGATGAAGTGTACTTCGTGGAAAACGAATGGGAAGTGGACGAGAACGCCGAGTGGAACGAAGCGGATTACACCCTGCCCACAGGCAAGTATGTGCGTATGAAACGGCTGGTTCCCGGCGAGCAGGTCATCATGACCGTTGAGAACACTCTGTTTTCCACTTTGGCTGAAGGCGATACTGTGCAGCCTGCTTCCGGCGGTACTGTCGCCAAGAAAACGAACTGAGGTGATACAGTATGATTCCCATTGAAATCCGAAATGATTCCAAGCTGGTCAAGCTGATTGTGGCCCAGGCCCACGGTGAGCGCGTGGACAGCGACCAGGCGGAAAAAGCAGGGAAGCTGATCGCGGAATAGGCTTCTGATCCGACGCCCCATAATAAGTATCTGATTGGCCAGCTGGTGGGCTTTACGGTCAATGAAATGGTGAAGCCCACCACCGATTGGCTGAACCATGTGGCGGACACCAAGCGCGTGAACTACGGGGAAAAAGCCGCTTTCCGGGTGAAGATCGACGGCATCAAGGCGTTCCTGCAGGCCAAGGCCGCCACGCCCGCCCGCAGCAAGATCACCCACAAGCAGGTCACCTTGGATACCATCGCGGTATCCGCCCGGCCTGTGATCAACCTGTATGAATTGCGCACCGGCAGGGTACAGATGGCCGACCTGATCCGGGACGCCGCCTATGAAATGTCCGATAAGGAAATCGAGTACATCCAGAGTGTGCTGCACGGCGCAGCGGACAACTGGTCTACGCCTTTCTATGGCACCGGCGCGGGTATTGTGAAGACCGTGCTGAATCCCATGATCCAGCATTGGATGCGCACCGGCGCTGTTGCTCTGCTGGGTGATATTTATATCGTCAGTAAGCTGGCTGAGCAGACCGGATTCACCGCCGCTACAGCCACCCAGCAGTTCGCGCCTTCCATTATTGAGGAGGTCAACCGCACCGGGCTCATCGGCACCTACTATGGTGCCAAGGTCATCAACCTGGTGAACCCCTACCAAGCGGACAATGTGACCCCTGTGATCGATGAAAAGCGACTGTATATCCTGCCCGCTGCTGCTTCCGCGGATATGCGCCCCCTGAAGGTGCTGTTCGAGGGCGATGTGCAGTCCACCGAATCCACCAACATCGACGACCTAGCCTATGAAGTGCGTTTGGACCAGTGGTTCGGCGCCGGCATCGTGATCGGCAAGACGCCCACCATGAGCGTGTACAAGGACAGTACCACCTGATGAAGCAGGGGGGGCGGCCCCGCGCCGTCCCCCGGAAAGGATGTTACATGGATAAAATCAGAGTATACAATGACCGCAAATATGACATCGGCCTTATCCTGCAAAGCGGCATGGAGCGGGTGATCCATCCTGGCACCTTTACCCCCATGACGCAGGATGAAATCGAATATTGCGCCAGCTTGGCCCCGGCCTTGTTTGCAGGAGAAAAGCAGCTGCGCCTGGAAAACCGAGATCTGGCGGTTCAATAGGGCTTCATTGAAAGCATCGATGAACCGGTACTGAACAAAGAAGAAATCCAAAAGAAACTAAATCAGCGTCCGGCGCAGCTGAAAGCCTGGCTGGATGGGATCCAGGAAGGCTATCTGTTGGATTCCATCTGTGACGTAGCCGCTGAAATGGACTTGCCCGCAAGCAAGCTGCAGCTTTTGCAGGAGCGGCTTCCGGAGCGTGAATTCCTGAAAGCGGAGTGAGGTGAGAGGTCATGACAGAGATTGAGCAATTGGCCGCCGAATAGAAGCAGCGCACCGAATGGCAGCAGACGCCTTTGGAAATGGCGGACGAGGACTATCAGGAGATTGTCCGCCAGGCGGTCAGGCATCTCTACGTCATGACTGGCCGTGCTTTCCAGTACAGTCTGACAGAAGAAATCGGCCTGAACGCAGATGAGTACGAATATGTGCTGACCACGGCGGAGATCGGTTTCTACCGGCAGGTGCAGAGCGATGTGAACCGCATTGTGGGCTACTCCACCGACGCCATGACCATTACCAATGCGGATAAGCCCTATGCTAACCTGAGCCAGACCATCGCGGAACTGCTAAACCGGCAGCGCATCCTGTACTACAAAATGGTGCGCTTCACCCTGCTGTGAGGATTTCAGGATGAAGTTCTATATACCGCCCACATAGGAACAAGACTTTAAGGATTGGCTGAATACCGATGTGGCTCATGCAAACTACACCTTTGAACTGATCCGGGATTGGTACGCCAAGGATGCGGAAGGCTATGAGTCCATCTATCTGCGTGCTCTATACTTCTCCATCAACTGGAAGTCCAAGATCGGCAATTCGGACGCCAATTCCAATTTTAAGACCAGTTATGACGTGCGCATCCAGAAAGGCGACATCGTGATCCGGGAGGATGGCCGAATTTTTATGCTGAACTGGCAGGTACAGGATATGCCTAACAACCAGACCACCCAAGCCATCGTGTGCAACGCCATGATCACCTTTACCCGCCACGTCAGCGAAGAATTGGACAACAGAGGGATGCTGCTTCGGGAAGCCTATGACGATGAGATCGCGCCATCCATCCCCTGTGTCTTTTCGGAGTACGCGGGCAGGCCGGATTACGCAGCGGGCTATAACATCCCCGGCATCAGCGCGGATCATCTGCTGACGGTGCAGGTACAGTGGAACGATAGAACAAAGCGGCTCCGCGTCAGCGACGAGTTCCGGCTGCTCCATTCCCGGTACAGGATCGTGGACATTGTGGGCACAGAATAGGACGTATCCCAAGAACACGGCATACTGAACCTGATGGCGCGGAAGATCGCCGGGGAGGATGAACCGTGAAGAATCCCTGTAACCAACTATCACTGAATGAAGCGGCCTTAATAGCCATCCTGCAGCGGGAATCTGTCAATGCCGTAGAATTAGAGGGCAGGCGGTAGGTCACGCACATGCGGCGGGAAATCCAGCATACTACCCATGGCGGCGCACCAGGCAAACCTGGATGGCGAAGAGCTATCAGCGATAACCTGGAACACATCTCCACCTCTATCACGGATGGCGGCGTGTCCATGGATTTTGGCTATTCTCCCGATGATCTGCCCGATACGGTGCACGCCATGATCGTGGAGGAAGGCTCCGGCAGCGCTGTTGGCGGCGCGCCTATTCACGCGGGCCCTCCGGGCAGGCAGGTATGGGATGATGCACTTTCCGGCAGACATCCTTCTCAAGCAAAAAGCGAATATGATCTGCCCGGCGCTTTCAATCAAAAGGGAAATCAGTTTATTGAGAACGCGATGCGGGAGATGGAAACGGAATATGGAGAGATCACGGAGCTGGTATTCTCCACGGTGCCGGACAGCGCCTATTATGGAAACGTGACGGTGAGCAAACGATGAAGAAAACAAAGACCTGGCAGGACAATTGGAACAATGTGCTTCGGGACGTACTGTTCACTGACGTGGAATAGAAAGACCTGATGTGTATCCCGGAATGCCACCGAGGCAGCATCCGGGACTTTTTGGATCGGTACTTCATTGAGGATGCCATGCCAGACGAACCGGTGGTAGATGAAGAAGTGCGTGTGATCTACTATGAAACGGAAGGCACAAAGCTCGGTTCGCCCCATGTGACCAAGAAGTATCTTGCCTTTGACGTTTATGTGAAAAGCGACGTACTGTATAACGCGGACGCGGATCGCCTGAAACGGCGGGACAAGCTGATCGCCCAGCGGCTGAAGGAATAGCTGCTGTGGAAGGAGCATGTCTGCGGGCTGCGCTTTTTTTACGAGGATGAATATCATTTGGGAGCCAAGACTATTGGCTACCGGCGATACCATCTCGTTCTTTCCTATGTGACCACCTGGTAAACCAACTGAAACGGAGGGATGCTCAACCATGCAATACATTGATCAGATCGGCGGATATATCGCCGATAACCCGAACCTGGATTTCGAGCGCTGTGACGGGCAGGTGTTCTCCTACTATGAAGTGAACACCGCCAACATGAACGCCACCAACAACACATAGTCCGTAACCGGCGGCCAGGGCAATTATCCCTTGGCTTTCATTGAAACGGACAAGGGATAGGAATTTACCTTCGCTTCCTCCCAGTTTACTCTGGACATGTTCGCCATGGCCAACGCGGTAAAAATGAAGCAGGGCGACGTATCCACCCTGGAAAGCAAGCTATACGACGTGGAAACTGGGCGAAAGATCACCCTGCCTTATGAAGTCAAGGCCGGATCTGTCAAGATCAACGGCTTTACCGAAGCTACAGAGGCAGCTGTCGGGAAATTCAGCGTAACCATCACCGCTTCCGGAGAAGGCGCGCCCAAGACGGAGATCACCTTTGCGGAAGGTGACGTGAATGTAGGCGATACCTTGCGCGTGGCCTACCGCCGCCGTGTGAACGGCGCTTCCGTGGCGACAGTGAAAACCAATTCCACCACCGCCAAGGGTGCGCTCTTTGCCCATTGGCCCGTATACTCCAGCGGCACGGACTGCACCGAGTCCGCCGTCAAGGGGTATCTGCACCTGTTCATTCCCCGGGTGCGCGTGACCGCCCTGCCGGGGTTCGATAACAGCTATAAGAACGCCTCGACCAATGCAGTTACCTTCAGTGCCATTGACCCCAAGCGCGCTGACCAAAAAATGTACGACCTGACCTATGAACCGTTGGATGCCAACGGGGACATCGTCACCACGACCACAGGTGACGTGAACTGGAACTAAGTGCTCGGAGGGGGGCGTGATTAACCACGCTCCCTCCCGCAAAACTTTAGGAGGATACGGATGGCCAAACAGAATAAGGAATAGCCGAATGCGGAACAAAGCAGCCGGGAACTTCCCCAGGTAGGAACCCCTGAAAACTCCGTGATCATCGGCGGGAAGCTCATTGAAATCAAGCCCACCAAGCTGCGCTATCAACGGAACCGAACAGCGGCATTTTATCGGATGCTGGAAATCTATCCTTTGGCGGATATTCTGGCCATGGAAGCTGGCTCCTTCGGCGATAACCGTGACGGAGACAAGGCGGTCATGGACTGGCTGATCGCCGTAACGGACGATGAACAGCTGATCCTGGATAATTACGACAGCATGGATACCGGCTTGATTGAACAACTGCTTGAAATTTTCCGCCGGGTCAACCGCATTGACGAAAAGGAGCAGAAACAAAAAAACCTGCAGACGGCACGCAAGGCATAACGCTGGAGCGTGCCGTCGCCATGATCGCCGCCCACCTGGGCGTCATCGACGAAGAGCGAATCAACGATATGAGCGCCGTTTTCTTCGACGACGTGCTGCGGGAACTGGGCTACAAGTTAAATTTTGAAGCCGTCAGCCATTACGCCGGAAACAGCTTCTGTGAAAAATCATGGGATATGATCGAAAAGAGCAATCCCTTCAACATGCGGGAACACTGCGGTTCCCAAGCCATGAATAACCTAGCCGGTTTCTTCGGCCGGAGCACAATCAAAATACTGGGAGGGAAAACGAAATGACAGCGGATATCACGAAATATGAATATAACCATGTTTTCAGTCTGGACGGCGAGGAATTCCACGTCCGTTCCATGATCCCCTACACGGAGAAGGAAAAGATGGCATAGGATTTCGTCAGCGCATCCACGGTGTTCGACGAGAAAAGAGGGATCGCCTACACAGGCTACAACGCCGACCTCATCCGCGCTTTCCTGATCCTGGTTCACTATACCGATCTGAACACAGCGGAATACGATACGCCCGAAGGCCATTACACACTGTATGATGTCATAGCTACCCACGAGCTGTGGCAAGACATCCTGCAAATCGTTCGGGATGATATGACCCTGGTGGACATGATCAGCATGCAGCTATCCACATCCGCCCGGCATGGCTTTGAACGGGAACACTCCCTGGAATACCAAACCCTGAAGACCTTCCAGTCCCTGCTCGGCACAGAGGATATCGCTGCTACGATTGCCAAGGCAGAGGGACTCAACGCCAAACTGATCGATCTGCTGGGAGCGGTGCAAAAAAGCCCCGTTCCAGTTGGTCCCTTACAATTTGCAAAAAAGGAAGCGTAATGTGCTTTTTATAAACGGAAGCATCGCAATGTTGCCAAAACAGAAAAAAGGTATAATAATATACAAAGAGTGAACCACGCACGCGGTTGCTCGTCAATCGACAACTTTACATTGTGATCTCGCGATCACAAAGGCGGCCGTCACTTGGCAGAGTGGTGGTTGTTCTTTTTGCGATGTGTTTCACAGAGGGCGATTGTATGCGAGTACTTCCCAATATAAGCGCGATCTACCTCCGTATAAGAATAGCTCGATTTCTCTGAAATTGTGGGTGCATTTTCTTCTTGAAATTTCCATTGACAAGCCTGCCATTATTGCGTAAAATATAAGTGGAATAGTGGGCAGACTATTCCACTGATTTGTTCGTATTGGTGTTGACGTTGATGGAAGTAAAAACATTGGAATTGGCTTCGACTAATTCCATGGCCATTTCACTGGAAATGATTCGTAACGGTGAGGCAGGGTTAAACCAGCATCGAAGGAATCTGCTTTCACGCGTCCCGCAAATTGGAGATTGGGTTGCTTTGCCGTTGGAAAGCGTTTCTGATCATGACGTTGCTTATGTTTCTGCTGCGGTGTGTCATGAGTTTGCACTGTTAAGAGGAAGAGAAAAAGATATCCTCTTGCATGGTGAACCTTATCGCTGTATTTTTGACGATGCACTGATTGATTTGCTGAAAACAAAGAAGTTTCGGCTTATCATCCATTCGCACCCTGATTATGGAATTGTCACGGCATCAAGGGAAGATCGTCAGTTTCTGAAGACGATTAATCAAAAGTCAAGCCGGATCATTTCGTTTATTACGGGTGAAGTATCAGAGTTTAAGGATGACCTGTTTGAAGATCTTTAGAAAGGAGTTGATTCGTGATGCTTACAGTTAAAGAAGCGAAAAAAATTGGAATCTCAGCTTGCATCAATCATATTGGGATTGATTTTTGCAAGAAACATTCTGATAATGCGGTTTCGTCTTGGGGCGAAAATAACGGAAAGCTAAATTGCTTTGTCGGTGTGAGCGATGAACCGGATGACCCTTCTAAGTATGATATCAATAAAATCACTTCGCTTGTATTAACGCATGGAAACGATTGGCCTTTCTATGCTTTCAGCACAGTTGATATGAACACGGGCGAGACTCAAATTGGCGACAGCAAGGTTCCCCGCCTATAACAAAGAAATCGATTAATCTTTAGCCTCGGTGAAAACCGAGGTTTTCTTTTATCATTAAATTTCTTTGGAGTTAAAGGTGACAACAATTATCAATCTGACGTAGCGGAAGTCAAGCTTGATTGATCGTAAAGAAGAATACCTTTTCTTTGCACTTCTCCCTCAATCATAAGGGAATACTTCGACTTTCCCTTGGCTTCAAATCTGGAATTGGTACCCACAATGATATCTACCGGGCGATTTTTCACATACATTACCGAGTTATATGCCTCTTCAGTCGCTTTACTCACACTGCGTCCATCGTCTATAACCAAATAGAAGTCATAATCGCTCTCATCTGTGTAGGAGCCATCCGCGAAGGAGCCGAACAGAATCACTTTGAGCGGCTTTACCTGTGACACCAAGCAGTTTGTCAACTGCTGGATATTGTCAACAGATGATTTATCCTTGATTGCTGCCAACGCTTCAATTCCAATCATTTTGGTTCCCTCCTTCCTTACAGATGCAGCACTTTATTCATCATAGATCTTTTACCCTGAAATGTCGTAATAGCAAGCCTTTTCTCCCAAAATTTACTGCAACACATAGAATACGCCACTAACCAAACAATTTCGTATGTTTTGTAAGCGTAAGACAGCCGCTGCATTCAATGCGGCGACTGTTTTTTTGAAAACCAATTATTGTTTTTTCTTGAGGATTTCTAACATTTCCGCCGGTGTAACAATAAAGTCTCGAATGGGATAATGCTTCTGATTCCCTGTTACCAGATAAGCGTCGTCGTCCCGTTTTTCCATGGCAACCTCATAGAAAACCAGATCGTCCCGGTCAACAAAGATTTCGCCTGTTGGCCGCGGAAAGACCTCGATCCCGTATTGCTTTACGGCGGAAAGAACGGTCCGAATCACATCCTCCGTTAAATGGAATTTACTTCGGTTGAGCACGTCCTCATATTCATCCAGGATTTCCTGATGATACAGGGGCGTGAGCTTTCCATTCAGCATAGCGCGGATCACCTGAACGGTGGCGGCATCCTCTCGCTTGGAAATCAGGGCGGACAAGAGCACATTGGTATCGATCACAGCGCAGCACTTCATTCTTGCGCCGCCTTTCCCGCTTTCCGGGCCGCACGGGACGCGCTGATTTCCGCGTTGATTTCCTCCAGGCTCATCTCAGGCACATCCGCCGCCTGCCGACGCATCGTTTCAAAGGCACGAAGCGCTTCCTCTCTTGTTACCATACTTTCAGGGAGACGCGTAGAAAACGGAATGCCGCGCACGATTTTCATCTGCTTCATGCACATGCGGAATACGGTGGGCAAATCGGTTCCCAGCGCGTCGCAGATTTCGGCAGCTTCCTGCTTCAGTTCCTTATCTACTCGAAATTGAATCAATGCCTGTTCGGACATTTTTCTTCTCTCCTTTTTCATGCAAATTCAATACAATAGTATACTCTTTTCATCAATTATTATAGCTTTGTCTTACTAAGATGTCAATAGAATATGGAATGTTTCCGGGAAGTGAGGTGAACCATGGCACAGAGTCAGAATAAGCTGGTCGGCACATAGTATCTGGATCTGACGCGGCTGAAACAGGATGTTTCGCAAACCAACGCGCTGCTGAAATCCATCGGGGCGGGTATTGATCTGAATATTTCCGACGTAGTGGAAAAACAGATCAAAGAAATGCTGACCCGGTATAAAGCCGAGGTCCAGAAGGCGGCGAAGGCTTCCGGCGCTGCCGGACAACAGATGGCACAGGGCATGCAGGCAGCCCAGACACAGATTCAAGCCTTGCTTTCCTCCACCGAAAAGCTGAATAAGGACGGTTCCCTGACGGAGATCCGGAAGGGATATGATGATCTGGGCCGTTCCATCACGGAAGTATATAAAGCGGGACAACTGCTGAATCGAACGGTTTCCACAGAAAGCACCATGGCTCAGGATATCAAACGTGCCAATGAACTGTATCGCGAACAGGCCGACAGCCTGAAAAAGATTTATGCGCTGAGAACAGCCCGGCTGTCCGCGGGCGACCAAACGGCTGCCGCCGCGGAAATAGATAAACAGATCCAGGAAACGCAGCGGCTGATCGATTCCAACAACACCCTCATCAGTCAGTTGGACCAGGAGGCGGTATCCCGTTCCAAGCTGGTGAACCTGGCCCATGAAGAAGCTGCCGCCGTACAAAAATACAATAAAGCACTGGCCTTGCGGCAAGACAAGAACGCGGCGGCAAACGCTCAGCCCGCCGCGGGCATCGCGGAGCTTAAGCAGCTGGAAGCAGCCTACAAGCAGCTGACCAATGCCTACCGCCAGTACAACATGGCGGTGAAAAACGGTAATGAAACCGGGCAGGCGTATTGGAGCCAGAACGCGCAGCAGGCATAGGATGAGATCGGCAATATCGAGAGCAAGATTTCCTCTTTGAATATGGAAGAGGACGTCCGCAAAAAGATCCTGGACCTGATCCAGCAGGCCAAAAACGCGGAAGCTACGCACCTGAACGCGCTGGGACAAACCATCCGGGAAGCATCCGCCCTGGAACAGACGGTGGACCGTCTGGGCAGCCGCCTGCTTCAAATGGCCACGACCATGCTGATACTGCGCGGGCTCACCTCGCTCTGGCGGAATGCCACCTCGTTTGCCCAGCAGTTTTATGATAAATTAAATGAGATCCGCATCGTAACGGGGAAATCCCAAGCCCAGGCCAATCAGTAGGGCCAGAGCTACCGGACGCTGGCGAAGAACATGAAAGTTTCAGCGACGGAAATCGCTGTAGCCGCTGTGGAATTCTGGCGGCAGGGCTTGAATGAGTCAGAGGTCAACGCCCGCTTGAGCGCCACGACCCAGTACGCAAAAATCTCCGCCATGGAATTTGACGACGCCGCGGAAGTGATTACTGCCGCTGTGAATACGATGGAAATCAGCGCGCAGCGAGTGGTGGATGTGTTCGCCTATCTGGGAGACAAAAGCGCATCCGGCCCGGATGAAATCGGCGTCGCCATGCAGAAGGCATCCGCCTCCGCCAAGGAATTTGGCGTGACCTTTGAATGGTAGGGCGCCTATATCGCAACCATCAGTGAAAAAACGCGGCAGGCTCCGGAAGTCATCGGCACGTCCATCAACAGCATCATGGCTAGGCTGCACTCCATCAAGCAAAAGGGCTTCAATGAAGAGGATCTCACCAAAATCAACGACGTAGCCAAGGCCTTGGGAACGATTGACGTGGCGCTCATGGACAGCGAGGGCAATTGGCGGGATATGTCGGATATCTTCATCGATATCGCATCAAAGTGGGATAACCTGAGCGGTAAACAGAAATCCTACATTGCCACGACCATGGCTGGTACCCGGCAGCAAAACTATTTCATTGCCCTGATGACCGATATGGCCAAAGGTATTGAGGGCGGAAGCCGCGCCTATGAGCTGTATGCCGGCGCGATGGGCTCTGCGGGCACTGCTGCCCAGAAATATGCCGTATGGCAGGAATCCGTAACCGCGGCCCAGAATCGGCTGACCGCAGCGCTGCAAGAATTCTATTCCCTCCTGAATGCTGAATGGATGAAGGGCTTCTATGAAGGTATGGCTGGATTCGTGGACGTCATCACGGCAGGCACCGATGCCCTGGGCGGTTGGAACCTGATCATTCCCATTGCCATCGCGGGAATTGCTGGCCTGATCGCCATCGTATACAAGGCAGTTACCGCCATCAAAACCCTGCAGGCGGCGCTGGCAGCGGGCGGCGGTATCGCCTCCGTGGCCAGCGGCGGCGTGGTCGGTGCGATCATCGCGGCGGTTGGACTGCTCGCCACAGTTGCCACCATGATCATCGGTTCCTTTGCCGCCAGCGCCAAGCAGGAAAAGACGGACTATTCCTCCACGATCCAGTCGGTGTCCAGCTATCGGGACACGGTGGACGCGCTGGTAACGGAACTGGAAACCCTGGCCGCCAAGACCGAACTTTCCGCCGAAGAACAGGCCAGGGCGGAAGCTATCATGCAGACCCTGTCCGGCACCTCCCTGTCCATGAAGGCGGCGCTGGAAAACGGCGGACAGGGCTTTGACACCCTGGCTGAAAAGGCGGCTGCCGCCCGGGGCGAGGTTTCCAAAACGGAACAATCCCTGCGCAGCCTGAAAGCTGCGGACGCCCTGCAAAACCTGCGCGACGTGGACAAGGCATACCGTACCGCGGTCAAGGATGCCCAGGGCAGCCTCACCTCCGTCAACCAATACGGGGATATTGACGCGGCGTACCGGCAGTTCATGGCGGAGCATCCGGAGGGCACCTATCTGAAGGAATACCCGGATATGGAGTTCGGCTCCTCCGTCCTGATCCCGGAAAACTTCTATTCCTATGCCCAGGGCAAAGCGTCCCAGCGCTCCCATTTCTGGTATTCCGCTGAGGAAAAGGCACGTATTCAGGAGGAAACCACCTTCTGGTCCAATGTGGTCAAGGAAATGAACGCCCTGGAAATCGGCTATTCCACCTCCACGGAAGTCATCGCCAACAAGATGCTGGAATTCAATATCGCGGCCTCCTCCTACGCGGATGCCAACAGGCAGGCGTTGAACGAAGCCTGGCAGCCGATCCTGGACGACCTGTATACCGTCATGACGGACGGCACCCAGTTCAGCCAGCTTCCATCCTTCATGCAGCAGGCTGCCAAAGCATATTACGAATCCTATGTCGGCGCCATTGACCGGCAGGCGGAGCTGGCTGACGGCGATCTTATGGCCATGGCCGCCGACCTGAGTGGCTATGTGTCCGATATGGTGGAGTATGTGGAGAACAACGCTGATTTCTCCGATCTGGTTCAGCGGTTCGATACCCTGTCCACCGGAGCTAAAACGCAGGAGAGCATCGACGAGCTGAATGAACTGATCCCCCTGATCAACGAATACATCGCGGCCTACAACACCCTGAACGGAGCGGAAAAAGGTGAAATCCCCCTGATCCAGCCCCTTTCGGCGGAGGATTTGGAAAAGACAAAGCAGGAGGCGGGAGCGGTTCAGGAAATGATCGCTTCCCTGGATACGGCCACCATCTACAAGGATCTGGCCATGGCCAAGGAAGAAGCCAACGGCTTTCTTTCCGTGTTGTCCAGGCTGGGCGAGGGAGAAGATCAGTTTGTCAACCTGCATGACGCGGTCATGGCCGCGGCCCAGGAGATTGCGGATGCCTTCGGGATCACGGATGCGTCAACCATTGGGAAAATGGGTGAAAAGCTGCTGGAAGGCTTGTTGGACACCTACCCGGATATCCTGAAATATGTGGATACCGCCACCGGCATGCTGACCGAAGGCTGGGAAGACGGCATTGCAAAAGCCACCAATCCCTGGAAAGCTTTCTTTTCCGAAGCAAAGCTCAAGGACGCGCTGACCCAGGCCAAACGGGACATGGCTTCTCTGGACGCTTCCTCCCTTTGGGAAGAACTGCTGAAGCCCGAGGGCAAGGGCCTGTATCAATACGCAGAAGACTGGGCCAAACAATTACTCCCGGATGGAACGGCGGAGGAAATCCATGCTCAGGCCCAGGCGTTTGTGGACGCCTTCTTTGACATGTACACGGACATCGACACAGCCGTCATGGACGAAAACGGCAGGCTGGCCGCCGGGGTGGAAGAAACCGTCGCCATCATGCGAAAGGCGGCCAACGCGGCCACCACCGAAACCACCAAGCTGGAGAACGCCTATAAATCCCTGCACAGCGGCACTCTTGCCCGAAACGAAGCCATCAGCGGCCTGACCAACATGAAGGCGCTGAGCGCTGCCGGAAATACCGCCGGGATGCGCTCCGCCTTTGAAGCGCTCTCGACGGAGGCCATCAGCGCCATCTCGGACGCCATGCCCGCCCTGATCGACAAGCTCAACGCGGGCACGGCTGCCGCGGAAGATTTTGAAGCGGCCATCGCCAAGCTGCGCGAGGCGGAAACCAAGGAAGGAAAGGACGCCTGGGAGGGCTACTTCAACAAAACGGAAGCGGGACTAAGAAAGCAATCCGCCCTGTTCACCAGCGTCATGCGGAATATCATTACGGAAGTATCCGGGGCCGAAAACCGGCAGGAGGCGTTCTACCACCGGCTCATGGAACTGATCAAGGAAGACGTGGACGTTTCGGGCCTGCTGGATCAGTACGGCATGCTTTGTTCCATGCTTCTGGAAGGTACTCAGGACGCGGACGCCCTGTACGCCGCACTGACCCGGATGGAAAACCTGGATACCCTGCAGGCCAGCCTGGAGCATACGGACAAGCTAACCAAGGCGTTCCAGACCATTGATCCCGGCGCTTCCGGCTATGATCCGCTGGAAGCCCTGGCGGCTTACGAAACTCTGGAAAAGGAATATACCGTCCTGACCGCCTTGCAGCGGGGTTCCAGGGAATACCTGGCCCAGGCCAAGGCGCTGGTGCAGGAAAGCACCGCGGCTGTTTATCAGGAAGCGGCGGCCTACGGCGTCGTGACCGCCCTCCAGGCCAAAGCGGCCCAGGCAGCAGCGGCAGGCGTGCAAAGCAGAAGGTTCTCTGACACTAACAAAAACAGCTACGCAGGCGGCGTTGCGTTCCTTGAAACAGCGCTGCGGCAGGCGGAGGACAGCGGGAAGGATATCGCCTAGGCATGGAAGGACGCTTTATCCTCCCTGGATGAAGCGGGACACCTGGAAGCCATGTGCGAGCTGTTTGGGGATATATCCAACTTGGCGGCGGACTGCGGCGGGAAGGTGGCGCAGATCGTTGCCAAGCTCAATGAAATGCGTGCGGCAGCCCAGGCCATCACCCTGTCGGATACGGCAAAAGCCTTGCTGGAAGAACGGGCGTCCAATACTGCGGGAACCAACGCCTACCGGGAACAGATCGACGCGCTGTCCGCTGCCTTTGATTCGGGCAGCGTCACAGCGGCTATGGAAACCTGGAACAGCTTTGATGATGCTCTCCAACAATCCATTGCTAACACCTATCCCTCTCTGGTGATCGCGCTGGACGACGCCAACAAGGCAGCCCAGAATCTGTCCGACAGCGCTGAGACGCTGGCGGATCGGGAGGACGGCTTATCCGATTCCTCCTCCGAAGCATCAAAAAAGCTCAAAACACTTGGGAAAGAATTGAACAGCGCGCAGAAGGCGTCCGCAGCCCGGTACTTTAAGAACACAGCCACGGCCATTGAAAACCTGCGGCACGGAACCGTCAGTGCAAATGAAGCCTTTGCCGCCTATAACAAGGAAGCGGAGAAAGCCGTAAAGGCCAATGAAGAGTATACGGCCGCGTCCGCAAAGATGGCGGCGGGCACGGAGGTCGCTTCCAGCGAGGTGGAGAACCTGGCGGAATACCTGGGCAATATGGATCCCACGGCTCTATTGCAAAACTGGGATCAGGTGGGCCCCCTCATCGCCAGCGCATAGGCCGAGGGTGAAGCCGCCTTTGACCGGCTGAACGAAGCGGCATTCATCACCATCACCGGCACGTCCGTGGCGGACTTTTCGGCCTTGACCAACGGCCTCATCAGCGTACAGAACCTGGCGGCCGAAACCGTACAGGCCCTGATCGCCACTGGGCAATGGACTACCGAAACCATTACCCTGCCACAGGAAGGGGCGCAGTGGAATCCTCTGACCGGCACCTGGACGCGCACCCGCTTGAACACCAACCAAACGGTACTCAAATATGCCGGGAGCAATCCCCTGAAGGGCGGCGGAAAAAAATCCTCCGGCGGCAGCGGAGGCGGCGGAGGTGGGGGCGGTGGCGGCGGCAATACCTCCGTCAGCGTATCGGAGACCATTCAAAAGCTGCTGAACGGCATGGAAGAAAAGACCGAGTATGACGATCACCGCCGCAAGATGGCACAACTGGCCCAGCAGTATCATGAGACCCGGGGCGAATTGCAGGGCGTGATCGCATACCTGGACAAGGAGAAAGCCATCGTACAGGAGAACACTGATACCCTCACCAGCTACATCCGGCAGCTGGAAACGGAAATGGACGCCAAGCGTTCTATCATGGCGGGCACACAGCAGAGCTCCAAGGAATACCAGCAGGCGCTGGCTGATCTGGAAGCCTTGCAGGAGAGGCACAAAGCCTATTCCGAAACGCTGCTGCAAAACAGGATCGACCTGGAAAAGCTGACCCAGTCCATGAAGGAACAGCAGGACGCCGTCCGAAGCATGGAAATCGACCTGAGGAAGCTGATCCATGACGCCATCCAGGATCGTGAAGCGCTGAAGCGCCGGATGCTGGACGGCACCGTTGACCTGGAAAACGAGATCATCAGCATCATCACCAAGCGGTATGAAAAAGAACGGGATCAGCTGCTGGAGCTGGCGCAAGCCAGACGGGACGCGCTGGAAGAAGAATAGAACCTGCTGGACGAACAGTTAGCTGCCCGGAAGAAGCTGAACGAGCAGGAGGATCGGGCAAAAAAGCTGGCCGAGCTGGAGGCGCAGCTGGCCCGTGTCTCCGCCGACCCTACCCGGAAAAAAGATGAGCTGAAGCTCCGGGAGGAGATTGCGGAACTGCGGGAGGAAATCGCCTGGGAGCTGGCGGAGGAAGAAGTCGAAGCCCAGAAGAAGGCCATCGAATCCCAGATGGAGAGCATCGACGATTACATGGAATATGTAAAAACCTACTATGAGGAGCTGCTCTCCAATCCCCGGAAGCTGATCGCGGAAATGCAGGAGCTGCTCACCAAAACCGACGCGGAGATCCTGGACTGGCTGACGAAGAACCAGGAGGATTACGAAAAGGCGACGGACGCTACCCGGGAGAAAATGCGGAACGAATGGCAGGAAATGCTGGACGATATGCGGGGCAACACCCAAGTCTATTGGGACGAGGTGGAAACCATCATCACCCAGGGCGACGACGCCATCATCGCTTTCCTGAAAGCCCACAGCGCCGATTACAAGGAAGCGGGCGAATTGCAGGCCCAGGCGTATGTGGACGAATGGAAAAAGAAGCTGGAGGATTAGGAGAAGGCGCACAGGCAGGTGACCGCCACGATCACCGCGGCGGAATACACGCCCACCAGCGAAAGCAAAACCACCGGCAGCGGTACGTCAGGCTCTGGAGGTTCAGGTTCCTCCACGCAAAAGAAAACCAAGCTGTACAAGGCCACCGTGCCCGAAGTGGGTCCCGGCTATCCCAGTCAGGATCTGAAGGGGTATAAGACGGAAGAAGAAGCCCTGAAGGCAGCCCAGGCCTGGGTGAATCAGGCGTGCAGACAGCTTGGCGGAAGCAGCAGCAGTATGATCGGTATGTGGGCGGCGGAGCTGAAGAAAAAGATCAAGGTAACGGCCTATGAGAAAGGCGGTCTCAGCTTTGACACTGGCATCGCCTGGCTGGACGGCACAAAGCAGAAGCCGGAACGCATCCTGAATCCTTATCAGACGGAGCTGTTTGAGGATATGATCCGTTCCCTGCACGAGATCCGCAGGTTCAGGGCGCCGGTTTCTTCTGTCATCCCGCAGCTGCCGGAAAACGGCGGCGCTTCCTATACCATAGAAAACATTACCGTGCAGGTGCAGAAGCTGGAGACTGAGGACGACTATGAGACCATTGCCGAAAAGGTCGGCGAACAGATCATGGAAAAAGCCATGCGCGGCATGAGCGTGGGCGGGCTGCGGATCGGGTGATCCGCCCCGCCCTTTGAAGGAGGTGAATCATGGACGGATTCACGTTTAACGGCGTCCATTCCGGTGCCTTAGGCTGCTATTATAGGCCGGACGCAAAAAACCGGGGCCGGGAGATGGAGGAATACGAAATCAGCGAGATCATCCCGGAGCACCGGGACGGCGGGTACTATATCGGAGCGCGGGTGAAGCCTCGCGTTTTTGAATAGGATTGTTTCTTTGAGGATGTTTCGGAAGAAACCCTGGAAAAGATATACCGCTGGCTGCGGCGGGACACCTGGGGCAGCCTGGTTTTTGACCATAAGCCCTACGCTGTATATCGCGTGGTCACCGGCAAGCGGATAGAAATCAGCCTGTACGACCATGAGGACATGACCGGGCAGGTGTGTTACAGCGGCACCTTTACGGCGCTCTTTACCTGCTATGATCCTTTCGGCAGGATGAATCAGACCAGTTATGCAGATACCTGTGACCCACGCACCCTGGCGCGGACGGGCATCCTTCCCACTGCCATCATGCCGCCTGTGCCAACCGTCAATTCCCGTTCCTTCCTGCTGTACAACCCCGGCACCGAAGCGGCCCATACGGTGATCCGCCTGGCAGGGGACGTGGGAGACGGTCTGCTGATCCGCAACCTGACCACCGGACAGCGGTGCAGGGTAGTGAATCTGGAAAGCGGCAGCCTGCTGGAAGGGGCGTATCTGGAATAGGACAGTGAAAAGGGCCAGACCCGGATCGTGCTGGGTGAAAATGTAGAAATGGCTTTTGCCTTTCATGACGAGAGCTATATCACCCTGGCTCCCTGTACGCCCTTCGTCCGTTCTTTCCCAATCACCTTTACGGCGGGCAGCAACATCGTCACCTCCCTGGATACGTTCCAGCCCAGCATGATCGGTCAGTTCATATTCCTGGACGGCTGGAAGCGAATCAGGCAGATCAACGATACTCATACCGCTATTATCTCTGAACCAATGTCGGAAAGCGGCACAGCGGAAACGCCCATCGTGACCATGAACGAAATCGAAATATCAGGAGAAAGCATTGACCTGACAGCCTTTGAAATCTGCTATATACCCAGGGTCAGATAAATAACAGGAAAGGGGGCGTCGCCTACGGGAACGCGGATCACCGTACATGACATGAACCGGGTCAGGCTGTGCGAGCTGTTTGATTCGGAACAAAAAGCGGAAGGCCAGGCTTACGGCGTTGCCCTGACCACAGAGATTTCCGGCTGGAAGGAATAGTCCTTCACATAGCCGCAGACAATCAATGGCGTGCGGAATTTTCGCTGGGCCTTCATCCGAAGCGGATACCTGATCTGCCTGAGCAGGGATGGAAAAAAGGATTGGTTCCTCCTGAACGCGCCGAAACGCACGCACAAGGGCATGGCCGTCACCGCCACGATCACCTGCCAGCACGTCTGCGCGCTGCTCTCCAAAAAGAACCTGTATCTGACCTTCGACGATACCAACGGCATCGGCACGGCGCAGTACCTGCTGAATCAGGCTTAGGCGAATACCGGCTGGACGCTGGCCTATTGCGAAACCTTCTATGAAGCGGACGGCGTCACCGAAAAGGTGCGTTCTCTGGAAGCAGATGAAAAGCGCGGGGCGTATCTGCTGATCGCGGACATCTGCAAGCTGTTCAGTGCCCGGCCAGTCTTCGACGGGGACGCACGCACCGTCAGCGTGTATTCCCTGAACCGGTATGAAGAAATGCTGGAATAGAATTTCGGAAAGAATCTGGACAGCATTGAACGGAAAGAGGATACGGAAAACATCGTGACCCGCCTGTATGTGGAAGGCGAATACAGCGATTCCGGCTATGTGGGGATCGACGATGTGAATCCCACCGGGCTTCCGTTCCTTCTGAATTTTGATTACTTCCGGGATCTGGGCGTATTCACCCAAGCCCATGAGCAGGCACTTTCGGAATATCTTCGGGACATTCAGCAGGCCAAGGCAGCGGGGAGCGCCGCCATGACGCGGCTGCTGGCGCTGGAAAACGCACTGAATGAGCTCTGGGGACAAATCACCTATGTGATTTACGCCTATGAGGACGGTGTGCTGACCCGCACCGTATAGGGCGGCGGCGCGTCCGAAAGCCAGGCGGAGCAGCATACCGACGATACACTCACGGGTTTGACGCCGGATGGTCAGCATCACAGCCAAACGGGATGGGATTTTGGCGAGCCCATTGATTATGCCGTCAAGTTCATCCAAAAGCCCTCCGCAAAGATTGGGGGTAAGGAGGTGGCCATAGAATCCAAGGATCTGAGCATCACCAGTCGGCGGCGGGAAATGGAGCAGACAGTGGACGAAAGCAAGCGGGCCAGCTTACAGGAGCAGATCGACGCATTGACCTTGGAAATCCGGGCCATCTATCAGGGAACGGAAACGAAAGACGGGCTGTACGCCCAAATGCGGGAAGCGGTGGAAACGGCCCTGGCGCTGGAAGACACCCGGCTTGATTATCAAGCCGCACTTCAAAGCCAGCAGGAAATCGAAAACCGCTTCGCTTTGGCCATGGGCGATATGCTCATTGACGGATATTGGAGCAACACCAATTACGCGCCGGGCCAGGAAGAACTGCTGTACCTGGAGGCCTGCGAGGTCATGGAGCGGCTTTCAAAGCCCTTGGTTTCCTATAACGCGAGCATCCAAAACCTATCCTGCGTCAGCGGCTATGAGCAGGAGGTATTCAGGATCGGGATGCTGCTGCGTATCTGGGACGAAGCGCTGTCTCTCAACGATAAGGCGTACATCTCCAAGCTGATCGAGCATTTGGACGCGCCGGAAAAGGACAGCGTCAGCATCACCAACGATCTGACCAGCATCGGCGCCGTATCCCTGGACAGCATCCTCAGCCAGATCACCGGCATCGCGGATACCGTAAAGCAGAAAAAAGCGCTCTATGACCGGGCTAAGGCCATTTCGGACAACGGCTCCATTCCCGCCCAGCGGCTGGAGGGGATGATCGACGTATAGAAGACCCGGCTCTCCTCCAGTGTGTCCAACTGGTATACCGACAGCGACGGAAACCTGATCCTGGAATCCGTAAACGGAAGCAGCGCCATGAAGCTGTGCGGCGAGGGCTTCATGATCGCGGGCAGCCGGACGGACACCGGCGAATGGGACTGGCGCGCATTCGGCACCGGCGAAGGCTTCACCGCCGACATGCTGGTGACAGGCTTCCTCTCCGCCGACCGCATCCAGGCCGGAACCATTACGGCCAACAAACTGGCTTCCGATGTGGGCGAATCCCTGGATTTGTCCAGCAACGAATCCATTACCCTCAAGGTGGAAAGGACTGTGGAGGAGGCGGTGGGCTACCGGGTGGAGCTGTACACTCGCCAAGGCGATGTGCTCTCTGATTACGTTCCTTCCACCACCATTCAGGCGCGGGTGTGGCACGGGAACACGGAAATCACCAATAACCTTCCGGCTTCGCGCTTCGCCTGGAAACGGAGCAGTCAGGACGCCACCGCCGACAGGATTTGGAACGCCAGCCATACCGGCATGAAGGAAATCACGCTGACCAAGGCGGACGTGCTGTTCAGCGCGACTTATTCCTGCGAAATCTCCGATAGGTAATAACAAGCGCGTAATGCAGCACATGCTCAAAGAGATTATTCTTTTGTTCGCAGGCATCGCTCATTTTGAAATAAATTATTGATAGGGATCTGCAAAATATCTGCAATTTCTTGCAGTTCGATATCCGAAATCAATCGGCTTCCATTTTCAATTCTGGATAGAGAGCCGCGGCAAATATATATGGCCTTTGTTTCCAATTTCGCTGACAATTCCTGCTGAGTCATACCCGCTGCTTCTCGGAAGCGCTTGATGGTTTCGCCTGTGATATTCATGGGTTTTTTGTTGTTGATATTCATAATTCTTTTCATAGTCAACTCCAAATACGCTGATTTAGGATATTTGAAACAAGCCAGAAGGCATAATAACAATCCAATGGGAGGTGGAGCCGTGGCAATTATCGCTACAGGAAGCAAAACAATCATTGATCTTTCGGACGGCAAAGCATAGTCCGTCTATTTGGGCAGCAATCAACCGAGGACACAGATTCACGATGTAAACTCTTTTACTTACAGCCCAGACTGGACGACCAATTCCGGGAGGCTGATCATCACGCCCGTGGTGTATACAAATCAGACAGCCATTGCCCTGAACGCTTCCGGGCTGACCATTACCTGGAAACGAAAAGAAGGTTCTGCTTCTGAGGCAAACCTGGCGACGGGTGAAACTGTCAGCGGCAATATCCTGACCGTTAATCAAAACAAGCTGGCGTCCATTACCAGCGGCCTACTGACCTATATCGCTTATGTAGCCTATGTTGATCCTGATACCGGGCTGACCATCAACGCTACGGCGGACATTTCTTTCGCCCTCATCAGCACCGGCGAAAACGCAAAAAGCGCATGGATCAGCGGGGAGCAGGTGTTCAAGTATGACGCAGCCGGAACGGTCGCTCCTTCCCAGATCACACTGACCGCGAATCTGCAGAACGTGACCATGGGCAAGTGGCAGTATAAGAACAGTTCCGGTACCTGGACGGATTATCCCACGACCGCCGACAACGCCAGCATCACCGGCACGACGCTCATTGTGAAGCCTACCCATGCTATCTGGGTCGGGGAATCGGCTACTTTGCGGATCACCACCAGCGATAACGCCATCGGGGATACAACCTCCATTTACAAAGTCACGGACGGCGCTACAGGCGGGCAGGGCAATCCCGGCCAGAACGCTTCCGTCGTTTTCTTGACCAATGAGAATATCACGTTTGCCGCCACCAGCGCCGGGAAGGTGGCCGCCACCACCAAGACCTGCAATGTGGTGGCCTATACCGGTACCACCAAGGTCACGCCCACCGTGGGCACACCCACCGGGATGCCCTCTGGAATGACTGTTACCGCAGGCAGCGCTTCCAATAATGAAATCCCCCTGACGATCACCATTGCCGCAAACTCCACCCTGGGCGGCAGCGGGCAGCTGAACGGTGTGGTCAATGTCCCCATTGCCTCTCCCGTCAGCACGACGCTGCAAATCCAGTGGAGCAAAGTCAATACCGGCGCTTCCGGCACCACACCCGTGGTGTTTTCTTTGTATGCGCCGCAGGGCACTGTTTTCAATAACGGCGAGGGAAGCCTGACCATCCAGACGGCGGCCTATTCCGGTACCACCGCCATCACCAGCGGCGCGACCTATGCCTGGGCAAAATACACCAGCGGTTCCTGGACGACGATTTCCGGGGAAACGGGAGCGTCTCTAACGGTCAGCGGGTCTACTGTTACCGGGATGGCGTCCTTCAAATGTACCATGACCTATTCCAGCAAAACTTATACGGACGTCATCACGCTCATCGACAAAACGGATAATTACCAGGCGGACATCGACAGCACGGCGGGCGATATCTTCAAAAATACCGTGGGCCAGACTTGCCTGATCTGCCGTTTGTGGCAGAACGGGGCTGAGGTTGACCCGCTCAAATCGACCACATATTCGGCAACAGCGCCTTCCTCTCCTGTTTCGGGAGATTTCTATTACAAAATCGACACATCAGCACCCACTACCGCCCTCATGCGCTACAGCGGTTCGGCTTGGGTGGATGTGACTAACAACGCTACTTACAAACACACCAAAACCTATACTTGGTACCGCAGGGATAAGGACGGGAATCCGCTGGACAACGGCGCTGCTTTTGCTACCGGCAAGGTGATCTACGTGGATGGGGATGATGTGACAGTCAAAACAGTATTCGTTTGCGAGGTGGAATAAGCCATGATCGCTCAGGCGCAGTTTACCATTGCCGATCTGTCGGACGCGACCGCAGAAGTTGTGGTAGGCACACAGGCTGCATCCACCAACGCCTGGACGGGGAACGCCAGTTTCACCGAGTTGCGGGATGGGCAGACTATTTTGTACTGGCTGCCGTTCGCGGGTACGTCCTCTAATGCCACGCTGAATCTGACGTTGGGAAACGGCACGACTACCGGCGCTGTCCCTGTTTACATCAACGGCACGACCCGGTGTACCACCCATGTGGCAGTAGGCAACATTACCCTGATGACCTACCGGGTTAACACACCCATCGCAGGGAGTGGCAGCTATACCGGCTGGTGGATCAACAGGAATCAGGATACGACTACCAACTACTATGACAGGATCAATTACAAGGCTTCCGTTACCGCCGTCGGCGCGATTGCGGCTGGGAAGCTGGGAGTGTTCAATAGCGCGGGAAAACTCATGCTGCTCTCCACGACAGCCTTCGATGTGACCAAGCCGATCCTGTATGTGGGCACAGCCTACAAAACCTCCGCCCTGACCCAGACGAACAACTATATCTCCTGGGGCACAGCCTTCTCCCTGGCCAACACGGTATCCGGCTTTTCCGGGACTGCCGGAGCGACTGTGTATATCAAGGGCACGCTGAACGGCTCCATGTTTACACCCGCCGCAGGGGTACTGACCACGATCGTTCCCGCGACGGAAGACGGTTATACCTATATTCTCCTGGGCTTGATGAGCACGACTGTAAACGCCGTGCTGGCCCCGGAGCATCCCATGTTCCGGTATTACAACGGCGGCTTCAAAGCTATTTCCCAGATTGCCTATGAGGCCCTGGTCGCTGCGGATGAAGCCCAGGAAGCCATTGACAATCTGGAAGTGGGCGGACGGAACTATATCCTCCAGTCCAGCGCCCAAGCGGAATCTGACGGATACCTGCTCTGGACGTATGAGGTTTCCACGCCCCTGGAAGCTGGGGAGGAATACACGGTATCCATGTGTGTTTCTCCCGCGTCAGATGTTACGGCTTACGGCGTGTGGTTGTCCACAGGGTATGCAAAACAGTGCGAGTTGCCCGTGTCCGGCGCGGAAAGGCAGATCGTTTCCCAGACGTTCACGGCTTTCTATTACGCAAACAAAACACCAGAGGACGACGTCTATCACGCTTGCGTCCGGGTATACCGCCTGCCGCAGCCCGCTTCCGGCGCGACTGTCGGTGTGTCCAAAATCCACTGGATCAAGGTGGAGAAGGGGAACCGGGCCACCGACTACACCGCCGCCCCGGAAGACAGCGAAACGACCTTGGAGCTAAAGCTCGCCTCCGTTCGTGCGCAGATCAGTACGGAAGCGGACAGCATCCGGTCTGAAGTGCAGTCCACCTATGCCCTGGCCAGCGATATGACCCAGGTGCGGTCGCAGGTAGGAACGCTGGCGGAGCAGACCTCTACCAATTACACCTGGGCCGTGACACGGATCAACCAGCTGCAGCAGGATATGACCACCGGGCTGGAAGCCACGGAAGAACAGCTGGATATCATTCGCAATTACATGACCTTCGGGGAAAACGGCCTCATCATCGGTAAAAGCGGGAATCCGTTTACCTTCCGTGTGGTCAACGACAGGCTGTCTTTCTACATGAACGATACGGAAGTGGCCTATCTCAGCAATAACAAACTGTACGTCACCCAGGCCGAGATCCTCACCAAGCTGATCATCGGACGGTTCGCTTTTGAGCCCCAGGAGAACGGAAACCTCTCCCTGGTCTTTAACGGGTAAAGGAGAACAGCATGAGCACCATTGTCACCTATACCGCCTCGCTGTGTACGCGGCGAACGGATTATTCCGTCAATACAAAAAACGGCCAGGCGTGCCAGGAATACTATACCAACAGCTATAACTACGTGGGCATCGTCCATTTCCCCGGCATGAACCTGACGAACAAGGTGATCAACGCCCTGATCTTTGACATTAAGTCGGATAAAGCGGGCTACGGCGCGAGCAGCACCAAGACCGTTTACTGGCGCAGATCGAATTATCAGGAAGCGTCCAAAGAGGGCGTGACCGGCGCGGATTACGTCGGTACGGCCCTGGGTAACATCACAGGCTCTTTCTATGATAACCTGACGTCTCACAGCATCACTGGTGACCTGCTGACGGCCATGTCCGCATATATCACGGCGGGCAACAATACCTTCCTGATTTACAATCCCAGCCCGGAGCAGAGCAGCCAGGGGTATTCCAAGAACTATCTCATGTGGACGGACGTCACCCTCACGGTCAACTACGACGAGGCGGTTTCTTCTCCTTCGCTTTCCGCGACGTCAGCCGATATGGGTACCAGCATCACCGTGTACACCAACCGGCAGAGCACGGGGGCCACGCACACCCTCACGTACTCCTTTGGCAACACGAGCGGCACCATTGGCACGAATATCGGGGATTCCACGTCCTGGACGGTGCCCATGTCTCTGGCCTATGAGATTCCCAATGCCACCTCATGCCTCGTCACCATTACATGCGATACCTATTACGGCGGAGTTCTGACCGGCAGCAGGACGTGTACGCTGACCGCCACGCTGCCTTCCTGGGTGACGCCGTACATATCGGATATAACCCATTCGGACAGTGAAACCACCGTCCAGCAGACCATTGGCGCGTATGTGCGGGGATTGAGCAAGCCCTCCGTCACCATCACGGCCATAGGGCGCTACATGAGTACGATCACTGCGTACCGCGCTACGCTGGATGGGGTCACCTACACGACATCCTCTTTTACTGCCAGCAAGTACCTGTCCCTGGCGGGTTATATGACGCTGACCGTGACCGTCACCGATTCTCGCGGACGGACGTCCACGGATACCCAGTCTCTCAGCATCCTGGATTACTCCTATCCTTCCATCCGCCTCTTTGCCGCAGACCGCTGCAACGCGGCGGGCACAGAATCACAGCGCGACAGCAGCTATGTCCGCATCCAATTCCGAGGGGCGATCTCCAGTCTGGGCAACGCCAACGCCACAGAGTATTACGTCTACTACAAGCTGTCCACCGCATCGGCCTGGACGCTGGCGGAAAGCTACACCACCGCCGGGCAGTATGACATTACCGTCCTCAACCATGTGCTGTCGCAAACCTTCAGCCCGCTGTACAGTTATGACATCAAAATCCGGCTGAAGGATTCCTTTGCCTATGTGGAGCAGTCCGTGAGCATCGGCACCAAGCAGGTGATCATGGATGTGCTGGCAAACGGAAATGGGATTGCTTTTGGCAAGATCGCAGAATCATCTGGTTATGTAGACTGTGGCTGGCCACTGAAGCTATCCTCGCCGCTTGGCATAGAAAACGGCGGCACAGGGGGAGCGACGGCGGCACTGGCAAGGTACTATCTCGGCGCTGTTTCCAAAACCGGCGATACTATGACAGGAAACCTGAACATCCAAAGCTATCTGTATCCTTCATTGTACCTTGTGCCTTATTACAACAATACCACGCACAGGACTGTGTTTGAGGGGAGCTACCTTGGAGCGGCTTCTTTCTCTGCCTGGGAGGACAGCTCGGGTACAGACCGCAGGATGCTGGAAGTTCGGACAAAGGACTATGAATCCAACATAGACAACGCCGTGATGCTTCGCTGTGCGGAAAGCGGTACATGGTATAACTACCGGCTGTTCCATTCCGGCATGGTGTCCCCGGTGCCCATTGCCAACGGCGGCACAGGAGCCAATAATGCCGTCACTGCCCGGTATTACCTGGGGGCAAACGACGCTTCCAACCTCAACGCAGGCACGATTCCTGCCGCCCGGCTTCCCTTCAAGATCGCATATGGTTCCGTGAGCGTTAATTCCAGCACCAGCGCTTATCTCGACTACTCCAGCGCAGGCTTCACAACTGTTCCCTATGTGCTGATTAATTATTCAACTGCCAATGCCAACTGGACGGGAACTGCTGGGGCGATCAAGGTTCACAGCAAAACAACTGCTGGGGCGTATGCGACGGTTGGCGGGTCGTATGGCACCCTGAGAGAAGCGGATTGGATTGCTGTGGGGATATAAATTAATGATAGATAAAAGGGCTGTGGATCGCAGCTTTTTTATAAAAAATAACTCCAAAAGGAGGAATGTGAAATGCGTGATTTTTCGATTGACTTACTTTGGGCTAAGATTCAGACCGCTTGTGTGGCCATTGGCGGTTGGATCGGTTACTTTCTGGGAGGCCTGGATGGAATGCTGATTGCCCTTATCATTTTTATGGTGTTGGACTACATCACTGGCGTTATGTGCGCGATAGTTGATAAAAAGCTCTCCAGCGCTGTCGGATTCAAGGGAATCTGCAAAAAGGCACTCATCCTCATTATGGTGGGCGTCGCTAACATCGTGGACGTTCATGTAGTAGGCACCGGCAGTGCGCTGCGCGGCGCGGTCATTTGTTTCTACATGAGTAACGAAGGCCTTTCCTTATAGGAAAATGCTGCCTATATTGGGTTACCTATTCCTGAGAAACTCAAGGAAATTCTAACTCAGTTGCATCATCGGGATGAAAAAGAAGCAGATTCTGAAAATTACAGCAAAAGCTCCCAACACAAGGAGGATAACAAAGAATGAAGTATTCTGCTTCAAACCCGCCGCTTGTTTGCATGCAAACCCAAAGCACATGCTACAAGGCAACCAGAAAAATGGAGGTAAAGGGAATCCTTTGGCACGATACGGGTGCAAACAACCCGAATTAGAAGCGTTATGTCCAGCCAAGTGATAATGACCCAAAGAAAGAGGCACTGCTCTCTTAGCTTGGTAGAAACCAATTTGGAAACGATTGGAACCATACTACAAGACAAGCAGGCATGAATTGCTGGATTGGTAAATTAGCGGATGGCACTGTCACGACTGTCCAAACCATGCCTTGGGACTACCGACCCTGGGGATGCGGTTCTGGAAAGAAAGGAAGCTGTAACAATGGATGGATTCAGTTTGAAATTTGCGAGGATAGCAGAAACGATTCATCTTATTTTGAGAAAATTTATTGGGAGGCCTGTGAAATTACAGCCTACCTGTGCAAGTTGTTCCACATTGATCCTCTGGGAACGGCAGACTGCGGAGGTGTAACTGTTCCAACCATTCTTTGCCACCAAGACAGCAGTAAATAGGGGCTTGGCTCCGATCATTCCGATATATACGATTGGTTTACCAAGTTCGGGAAGAATATGAATTCCGTCCGGGCGGATGTTGCAAAGATGCTGACGACAGAAGAAATGCCGTGTACCAATCTTGAAAATGGCCGGTGTAAAGAAACTCCTTCTTTTAGAACCAACGATCAAGAAGGGATTTCTATGGAGCAGACTCCTACGCTGCTACTGTACAAAGATACGCCCTTTCTGGTTCGGGTATTGATTCCCGATCTAAGGATATACTCCGGACCCGGCAGCAATTTTTCAAAAGGAAAAAGGAATACTGGGAAAGGGGTATTCACTATTATGGAGGTAAAGGCTGGCAGCGGTAGCACAAATGGCTGGGGCCTTTTAAAAGCATATTCCGACAAGAGAAATGGTTGGATTAATCTGGATCATGTAACCCTTCGTTAAGCAAGGCAGCCGACTGGCAGAATTACTGTCAGCCGGCCTTTTTTATTTTATGTGTTACTGGTCTCAGCCTGAACAAAAAGCCCTTTATGATCCTTTACCATCTGATAGTATCTTCTTCCTTCACTGGCTCCGAACACAGAGCGTAATTGATTATATATTGTTTTCAACTCTGTGCTGCTTCTGCAAATAGATATTATTTTTTCCACATTTTCATCGTTTATCTCCATCTTTTTAAGATAGATTATAGTTTCATTTGAATCGACAGCATTCTCTTCAGCTTCAGGAACATGCCCGTCCTTTCCAACTGTATCTGAAAGCAATGAATAGTTTTCAACTTTTTCACAGTCCTCCCCTGAACTTATTGAGCAAAGCCAAACCTCATCTGCATCCTGAATAAACTTGAAGCAGTCTCCATATTGACGCACAAGGTAATCTAAAGGCCTTCGCTGGGAGCGCTGTTGATCAAATTGATAATCAGGGAGACTATTTAGTAACGCAAACAATTCGGTTGCTCTTATCTTACCGCCTTTTTCCTCTAACTGAGCGGTAATGAATGCTCGGATGACATTCACTCGCTCCATGTGAGTAGGCGCGATTCGGATAACGCCTTCTTTTTGCCGGAAAGGAACCGCCTGCTGCGGATAATCGCTATCGCGACTTGGTTCTTCGTATTGCGCTGATTTGGGCTTTGCCAGTCTTGCGGACGCGGATTGGAGCATGTTCGCCTGCGTTGGCAATAATCGCGAATTGTATCCCTTATCCAGAGATAATGTAACAAAGGACGAACAAGCCGCTTTCCACATGGCATTTGATTTTTCTTCACCCATACCAATAACATTGATCCCAGCATTTCGTAGGCGAAGCGATAGCACCGAAAAATCAGAATCAGAAGAAACGATGATTACGCTATCAATCCGTTCAAATCCAATGGCCTGCATCGCGTGAGCAATTGGCTTTCCATCCAGTATAGTGGATGCGAGCATAGAAACAGTATGAGAGGTGAGTAGATCCATAGCGCCTACAGTTAACGCTATATCTGAAGTGTTTTTGAATCGTGTGGGGCGGATTGTCAAATTCATATGAATCGCATATTTCATGATTGGATCGGACCAGTCGTTTAAAGCGATACTGGCGCCATATATTTCTTTCCGAACGATTGTGCCTTGTTCTTCTGCATACATAAAAACATAGTCAGCGTAAATTGGCATTACATTTTCTCCGTCAATAAAAACCGCAATTCTTTGGCATTGGTTCTCGCTCATAATGATATCCTTTCACTGTAACGGAATGATATTATTATATGCAGTATAATATCAGCATTATTACGGAGCATCATGATTCCTACATTGTACTTTCAGCTGGTCAATCAGGTGGTTGAGTTTACACACAGGACACGCTTCCTCATCCTCGACATGCCTCATGCAAACATCTTCTTCGCACACATATCGCCTAATCTTGTCCGCAAAATCCTCAGCAGAACGCATAAGTTCAGCCAGATTATTAGACTTTCGGCATTCTACCTGAATTACAGACTCCACCGTTGCGCAAAAGTCTTTACACGCATTCTCTCTTTCTTCGATGTCTTCTCCAAGCCTCGATTGAGAATACTTCTCAAAAAAATCCTTCATTTCAATACCATCACGCCAACAAAAAGTCAGAATTGATTCCGCGATGCGTGAACTGAAGCTGCCTTCTGCCATCCTCTTCCTGAATTTTCTGAAATCATTATAGCTCATGCCTAACTCCTTTGCACAGCTGCTTTGATTTCCCTGAAATACATTTTCCAGTAAATATTCTAACAAGTACCTGTGAATTGTCATGTATATTCATCCCTTCGTACTTATTTTTCGGCAGCATAATATCATATTTGGATTTCTAAAACTATGGGGAACATTTTTGCTTCAAAAGAAATAATTTCCCATCCCATTTTGATTTGTTCAAAAAATGTGCCCCATATTCAAAAGCATTTCTCTATGCTACGATACAGAATGAAGCAAAGAACAAACACGCTGGGGAGGGAGCCCTCATGTTGGAAACATCCAATATTTTAGTGAATAAAGTGAGTCTACCCATTCAAAAAAGAGAAGAGATACCCGCTGAACGAGAGCTAATGGGATTAACAAAAAGTGCGCTATACGAAGCGGTTTGTGATTATTTTCACACGCATTTGGACTGGAAATCCTTTTCAAATGGCGGCCCTTTGGGAAATAGTGAGAGTAGGGTAAGCGGAGTCTCTGTCATGTGTTCGGGAGAAGAGCATTTTGCTCAATGGGCATTGATGATGAACATCAAAGATACCGCCTATTCTCGCAGGAGATGGAAATATTACCTTGGGCTAACCCAAGTTGATTCTCAGCAAATAAGCTTCTTTTATGCAAAATGCTGTTATGATCATATGAGCGGCTCTCTTTCTCCAGCCAAACCAATCGTTGCCTTTGAGGATCTGTTTGCACGGAAACTATTTTTTCTTCCGTCGATCCAATTCGTGTGTGGAAATATCCCGTATCCCACAAATGCCATAGAACTGAACCCCGATACCTATAGCAGCTTGGTTGATCAGATAAAGACCACAGAACGGATCCTGCCTATTATGCTAATTACTTGTCCGGATGTTATTATACCGCAAAAGATTTTGGGTCTCATGCTGGGAAACGTGATCGTTTACTGGTGTACAAATGCAGAGTTAATACGGAACTTAAATTCAGACCTTCCTCAAACCATGTATTCTCCATGGGATTCCATTCATATTTTTATGCCTTCCACACTTCACAATTCCTTTCATCCAGTATATCCTTATGAAGAAATACAGCGCATGGGAGTTGATAACTTTATTGCAGGATTGCGGCAGGCCTATTGTCAAAGTATGCGATCAGAAGAAAGAAAGAATTTTCCTACAGTAGAAACAGTTAATTATCGACGATCACAGTTATATGCGCATATGCTCTACTCTCAACGGGAAGAACAAAGAAAGAGAATCTTGGAACTCACCGCTCAGATATCTGCTCAAAAAGAAGAATTGCAAGCGGTAAAAAAACAATTCTTTGCTTATAAGCAAGCGCACCCGACTGATCAGATAACTGAGTATGAATCGCTTCTTAACGAATCGCTATCTGAAATTGATTTGCTGAGAAAAGGGATTTCTGATTTAACTTCCCAACTATTCATTCATATGGGAACTCAATTGAAACCTACTTCTCAGCAAACCATTCCAGAATTGAGGGAGTTGGAAAAGGCTATACTCTCAACGATTGCGTGCGCATCCGGCAAGAAAAGATAACTATTTGATGGCGCTAAAGTACTCAGCATAAATGTCGTTTAAATTTATTTCTTTTTGAACTATGTGCTGAATACAATAATGAAAAACAAGGGCTGTTTCAGATGCGTTTTCCTTTTGCAGCGCTTTATCAACTACTTTTTCATTGATTCGTAATTCTGCCGCCATGCGGCGAATGTCACCTTGCATAATTCTCTTGTAGAAATATTGATTTGTCCATAACTGAATGTCTTGTGTTTTCATTTCTAAATCCTCCCTGAAAGCTTTATTTATGAAAACGGGAGTTGAATTTTCCGCTTCCGGACAAGAACAATTCCCCTTTTTTCACTTGCTTGATCCGCAAATCGAGCATAAAGTTGGTCGATACTGATCCCGTGCTGGCAACAGTAGATAAATAGATTGGTGGTCGCTAACGTCGCTCCTTTCTGTGAGCCAAGCAGCTCAAAATTTTTTTGCAATGTTCGGTAGGTAACATCTAACGCTGCGGCCATTTTTCGCTTGGACCGAAAATGCGTCCGCCAGATGGTGATGAAAAGATACCGAATGAATTGCTGATCCATACCCTTTTCTCCTCTCCTGTTTACAATATTCTTTTTTCCTTTGTTTGCATAGATGAATAGTTTTTCACCACCCATCTAATGCTTGAAATATCTTCCTTTAAAAAAATATCTTTGTAGTTCAAAAATATATAGTGTGAATATATGCCATAGAGCATATAAATGGTCTATACTTAGAGAAAGTACTGGTTCCTGGAACAGTAATAGGTACAAAACACACTTCTATTGGTGGCAGTAGCGCAAGGAGGACACTATATGGAATTGGTTTCTGAATTCGATTTCATTTTATGGCTTGTAGAAAGCTATTCTCGGCTGCACGGGAACCTGAATTTGTGGGAAAAGCAAGAACTCTTTTCAGCCTATGCGGAAGGAGAGGATGAGTTTATTCGTGTTTTAAGAGCAGTTTTTGGAACAAAACTGAACGCAGCAATTGTAGACGCTTCTAATCGCGCAGTTGATTTCTGTAAAGACTATGATGTGTCTATCACTTCAAAAAGTAGTGAAAATGAGATTATTGTGAACATGATCTTAGTAGCTGACATTAATAAAATCGGGCAGCGCTTATCTATGCTGGCAGACAAGTATTTGCCGTCTATACGAGACGTTTGTTCCACAAACGCAAACTTATGCAATAATTACGCAAAAAAAGCGCAGCAAGAAACCACTGCGAAGCTAAATACATTTTGTACCAATGATTTTCCAAAACTATAATTTATAGATTATATATTTCTCTATAGCTTTCTTCTAATTATACTTCCCCAAAGCTAAAATAGAATAGAACTCACAGGTTAAAAATTTTTTTCCACCTGTAATTTTTATAACCTATGAGGAAATATTAAAGGGGGAGGTACTGCTTTGAAGATTGATGACAAGGTGATAGGTAATCATATCAAAGTGGCTAGGAAGAATGCGAAGCTGACGCAATCTACATGTGCAATACTTCTCAATGTTTCCAACAGCTATTATTCCAGAATAGAATGCGGAACGGTTCATCTGAATCTTGACCGCTTATTTGAAATTTGCAAAATGCTCAATACGCGTCCTGAATTCATATTAGAGCATTGTTGCCCAGAACTCGATAATGCGAAATATGAAAAAATAGAAGACACGACTGCAGAAGAATTCCATAGAATGATAGATACTGCTCCAGCTGACAAATTAGAAATGATGTTCTCTGTATGTAAAGCCCTATATAAACCAGATGATAACCAATAATGCCATGGATTTGATAATTATGATTAATGGTAAACAAAGGAAGCTGATCGTTGTATATGGCAGATAACGTTAATTCTGAAAAGCCCAAGAAAGTTACGCCTGATCAAGCTGCTTTTTTAGATAATATTTATCAGGAGTATAGCAGATCGCTTGAATTGTATGCTTATCGTTTTCTCAATTACGACCAGCGCAATATTCCGTTGATTCCTGACGCTGTGCAGGATGTATATCTTAAAGCGGTAAAGAATGTAGAAAAACTTATGGAGCACGAAAATGTCCTTGGATGGCTTAAGAAAAGCTGTGAGCATTCGTTATTGTCCATGCTGCGAAAGAGAAGGAATTCAAAAGAGCTCCCTTCTGATTCTGTGGAAAAGATTCAACTTAAATCCGAAGAAAGATTGCTGGAAACATTTGATTCGTGGTCAAGCAGAATAACGGTTTCTGAAGTCCGTGAGGCTGTTTGCAAGCTTCTTTCAGATGAGGATCAAAAAGTATTCTACGACTACTTTGGAAACCATATGACAATGCAGGAAACAGCAGAAAAAAACAGCATGAGCACCGACAAGGTTCGTGGGAAAATCAGCCGAATCCGCAAAAAACTCAAGAATCATTTCTTTTCGATGAGCCTTTTTCTGATGCTTATACTATCTCTTTAAGATAAAAATGGCAACATATCAATTTCTATCTGTCGTTTGTTCATAAACTGGGGCATATAAAAAGGGCATGAGATTCAAGCTGATTGAGTGATGAATTTCATGCCCTTTCAGTATTTAGATCGATTCAGCTTTTTACCACTGGTTAAATTATGCTGCTACTTTTTCGATGCGGCAACTATATTTTCTTTGATCCACAGGCGCGTCCTTATTATAGCTGATGCCTACCAGCAGAATATCTCCGCCGTAGTCCTTCAGGGCAGCGGGATAATTCCTGTTCTTGATTTGCTGGATGGCGGTTTCTGCGCTGTTGTTCCATTTCAGCTCAATTACCAGTGCCGGCATACTGGATTTTTTCTTTGGAAGATAGACGATATCCGCGTAGCCTTTCCCCGCCGGAAGCTCCTCGAATTTCAGATAATTATCTTTGTAGCTGAAATAAGCTAGTTGGAGAACCGCGCGCAGCATATCCTCGCCATGCGTGTGAAGGGGGCTGGTTTCCTGCATATGCACTTTCTCAATTTGAGCGGCAACCGCTTCTTCGTTCATGTGAATGGTGTCCAGAAACAGTTGCTCACTTTCGCGGATACGCTGCATGGTTTCCGGGCGCTTGTCGTCGCGGATCGCCCGGGCGAATTCCAGACGGATTTCCTCATTGGGGATGCGTACACACTCCGTATCCTCGTCATAAGCAAGATAGCCTAAATGAATCAGCAGCGTTAATACATCATCCTGGTTGCGGAAAGTGATCAGATCGTTGGAAAAACCGTTGGTATCCACAGGCTTTTCAATCCCGCCGATGATTTCCGCAATGGTTTTCCCTAAACCTTCTTTATCTATGGAAATATATTCCATTAGATTATCAGAAGCCGATGTGTCTGTCCAATATGAACGGAAACGCTTGTTGCGAATGGCGCGCATGACGGAATTGGGGTTATAAACGGAACCTACGCTATCAAAGGCATAGCCGTCATACCATTGCTTCATGGAAGAAAAATCGATGCTTTCCTGTTCACAAAGCTTCTGTACCTCTTCTTCTGTAAATCCCACATATTCTGCAAATCTGCCTGGCGACACCATGGTATATTCCTGGAAATCTGAAATGGCGGACTGGGAGCCGTCTTTTTTGATGGGCAGGATGCCCGTCATGTAAGCCGCGGCGAACACCCTGGAAGTAACGCCGCTGTTTTTGAACAGAGATCGTAGAAACTCAAGATAATCCTTCTGCGTTTCCGGCGCTTCGCGTATCGGCGCGTCCCATTCATCAATAATGGCAATAAACCGATTGCCGGCACATTCCACAGCCTTAACAAGCGTAGAGGAAAAATCAGCAGAAGCAGGGATTCCAGGATAGGCCTCCATGAGTTCCGCTGTCAGTTGTTCCGTCAGAAATGGCACAAGGGAGCGGAAGCCATCCGTGGCAGGCTTCACGCCCGTCATATCAATATAAATGACATCATATTTGTTCAAGTGTGTTTTGTAATCCACGGATTTGGCAATGGACAGATCATCAAACAGTGAGGAAGAGTCGCAGGTCTTATCATAATAAGCGCACAGCATCTGAGCGGCAAAGGATTTCCCAAACCGCCGAGGCCGGCTGATGCAGATTAAATTACTGGTTGTATCGATCGAATCGTTGATTAGAGCAATTAACCCGCTCTTGTCAACATAGTTCTTTTTCTTGATTCTTGAAAAACCTATGCTTCCTGGATTTAGATAAGTCCCCATGAATGGTTCCTCCATGTTCAGTTAATTTCCATCTATAGAATACCACAAAAAAGAAAGACCTGCAAGGTCTGGAATGTCATTGAAAGCGTTGAAGGAGTCAAGGCGCGTTTTCAAGCATAGATTCCAAAAGAAAAGAGCCCCACGCAGAGGGCTCTGTCAGATAGAACAGTTAGAATGAACGCTGATTCGAGTAGCGAGTGGCATTATGTCCATCCGCAACAAAACGGCCAGCAACACGATAGGTATTTCCATCGCTTGGGATATAGCTGGAATAATCCATCGAGGATTCGTAACCGAAGGTACCATTAGACTCTGCTGAAGGGGCAGGAAGCCAACAATAATAGGTCCAACTGTCACCCACTTTTTTTTGAAGCCAACAACTTGCCACTTTTATACTATCCATCGTATCATAGGTATAAGCAGAAAATAAGGCAGATTTACTGGTTGTAAGTGTGATTGTTATGGAAAAAAATACAGGATCAGCATTAATTTGGTTTGGCATGTTTTCTGCAAGTACCGCACCAGAAAAAACGGTTAGTAAAACAAGAGACACGAATATACTAGTTATTTTCTTCATATTATTATTCTCCTTCTATTATGCATTCCGCAATAGCCCTTAATTGACTCTCTTCAATAGTGCCATTGCAACTCCATATACAGTTTTTTTCTAGCCAAGTCACTGAACACTTATCTTCATTTACAACATGGATTACGACCTTTCCGCCTATTTTTTCTTCAATTCCTTCATAATTCTGCTCAAAAGTATTATATGCATTTTCAACATCTGTAAACATTCCAATTTGTAAAATGATTATGTCATTTGTTTGCTGCCTTCTATATTGTATTGAACATTTTACATAAGAAGATTGAAAGCCAACAAAATATTTTGATGGAATCCAATCTTTAAGAAAAATCCCAGAAGGCAAATCAAATCCTAAGTATTGTTTCACTTCTTCATAATTATCGCTATAGTACATGGCTGAAGTATTACCTTCTTCAGCTATGCATTTTGCTATTAAGTTCGGATCGACAACAAAGCCCTGAACAGTATGCTGTTGTTCATCATCAGTCGTTCCATGCTCAAACCATTCGCGGTGCAAGAAAACTTGTCCCCCGCCCAATAGCAGAACAAGAACCACCAAGGATACAGCAAGCCGTTTTGCGAATCCTCGCCTATTTCTTGAATGATGGGATACCTGAATATTTTGCCTAATCACCTCCCCATATTTTTCCTGATTGGATTCCAGCAATGGCTGCCCATCTGTTGCTAATTCAGCAAGCAGTTCTTCGCAGGCATTGATCAGTTCAATGTTCGGCTCTCCCTCCTTTTCATATTCTTTGTCGATCGCTGCTATGAGCTTTTCCTTCATTTGGTCGTAGGTCAGCTCTCCAGATGCGATCTTTTGTCGTGTTTCCTCCACGATCCTGCTTTCTTCCTTCATGTTTACACCTCTCTATAATATATAGAGCGTACATGCTAAAAATATGCACGTCAACTGAAAATATTTTTTAAGTTTTTTTCGGATCCGGCTGATTTTTCCGCGAACTTTGTCGGTTGTCATGCCATTCTTCTCAGCCGTTTCCTTCATGCTCATATCGTTGCCGAAATAATCGTTGAATACTTGCTGATCCTCTTCTTTAAATAACTCGCAAACCGCCTCCTGCACTTCCTTAACTGTAATGCTCTGTGTCCAATTGTCAAACGCCTTTAGCAGTTCCTTTTCGGACTTTATTTCAAGTTTCTCAACCGAATCAGAAGGGATCTCCCTTGAATTTCGCATTTTTCGTAAGGTGGCACGAAGAGAAAATTCACAGCTCCTTTTTAACCAGCCAATCACATTTTCGTGAGTCATCAGCTGGTCCACGTTCTGAACTGCCTTCAGAAGGACTTCCTGAACGATATCGTCTTCAATATCGTAAATACGAGCATCATAATTGAGAAAACGTCGGATATAATGCCTTAACAGTGTGCTGTATTTCTTCTCAATCTCTTCCAAGAATTCTTCCTGTTCCGGCGTAACCTCTTTTGGCCGTTGCAGTTTCGTTGGCTTTGCCATGCGTTTGCTTCCTTCGTTAACTATTTTCTTATTAACAGTGTTATCAAATTCCCATTATCATTTGGTGTTATCCGGCTCATATATAGCTTTGCATACAGAAAACATGGTTTTTAATTTATCCGGTGGAGCTGCGTCTATCATCCTATGGAAATCTGCCGCTGTTGAATCCTCGATCTTGGCATATTTTTCTTTATCGAGCTCTGGACAGCAGTTTTCCAAAATGTATTCCGGACGGGTTTTGAGGATTATGCATATTTCAAATAATCGGTCAAGATTCAAATGAACCGCACCGCACTCTATCCTGGAATAATAACTGTTGGAGATGTTGAGAAGCATCGCGCAAGTGGATTGCGTCATCTTTGCGCGCTTCCTGGCTACTCTGATATGATTCCCTATCACCTTGTCATCAATCTTCAAAGCAGCGTTCCTCCCCATTACAGTATTTCTTCATGGGTTATAAAAATTACAATGGATTGAAATTTTTATAACCTGCGAGTTCAAATCTATTTTAATCACGGGGAGTGGTGAATAGAAGAAACTCATATAGCAATATATAATCTATAAGTTATTATTTAGTGCACTTATGGAAAATATAATTGAAATTCGGGTTTTTAGATAAACTGTGACAAATTCCATGAGCTATCACTGTACCATATAGAGTTTAAAAGGGTTATTACGCATTATTCTCGGCACAGACAAATTCGTTCAGTTACCGCGGAGCTCTGTACGATTTCCCAATATACAGAAACTTCTTCTGACAGTCCAGTATGACAGTTTTGAAACAACATGGTTGTAAATATGGAACTTGTCAGTAATGTGGTGCCAATGAGACATTTTCCTGTTGTGAAATGTCGCGCTAAATCATGTCCTAACCGCTTGTCTTCCTCCAGCGTAACAGTAAAAATATATTGACACTTGAAAAAGCTCCTATAGTATTTATATTATATGAGAAATATAAAAACATTGGAGGATTCAAAATGAAAAGTATAGCAACTGAAATTCAGGATTATCTGAGCAACTGCGAACATCAAAAGAAACTATCTCCCAATACAATCCGGGCTTATAAGATTGATGCAAAGTATTTCCTGTCTTTTCTATCCCAATACCAACTGCAGAATGAACCAGCCTCCAAAATCGGAAAAGAGATCATTCAGCATTTCGTTGACAATCTCCTGGTGCATTACGCACCTCGCACATGCAAAAGAAAAATAGCATGCATCAAGGCATTTTTCAATTATTTGGAATTTGAAGATATTATCCCTATTAACCCGTTTCGGAAGATACGACTCAAGATTAAAGAAGCGCAGACGTTACCCAAAGTGATGAAGCATTCCGAAACAACTGAACAGCTACGGTATGTTTATCAGATGGCGAATAACACAAAAACAAAACGGCAGTTGTTTTACGCAAAACGGGCAATAGCGGTTTATGAATTGCTTTTAGGAACGGGGATGCGTATAGGAGAATTGTGTCATCTCAAGCTTTCTTCCCTTGATCTGGATAATCAGACAATCCGCATTCTTGGAAAAGGAGGAAAAGAAAGGATCGTCTATCTTGTTTCAGATATTGTTGTAGATGCCGTGAAAGCATATCTCAAATTACGGACTTCTCATTCAGAATTTATTTTTATCAATTGGAATAATTGCAGAATGCGGGAGGAAAGCATAAGAAGCATTATTCTCTCCATTGGCGAAAGAACTGTGCATCGCAGAATCACGCCACACATGTTCCGGCATACATTTGCAACGATGCTGCTTGAAAGCAATGTTGATATCAGCTACATCCAAGAGCTACTTGGTCATTCATCAATTAGAACCACGCAGATCTACCTACATTTATCTAATACATCCATACGATCCGCCCTAATTCAAGCAAATTTGCGAAATCGACTTATTTCATAATTTTTTATGCCTTTTCGCTTCTTTGTGCACTATATATTATTATAGAAGGGAGATTTTTTTATGAATTCAAATGCGCTATTGATTGGAAATGGATTAAATCGCGCGGTAAATAATGCAGCGTGGACTGATTTGTTGAAAAACCTTCGAGCAAAATATCTTCTGGACGCATTGGATGGATGCAGCAGCTATCCTCTTGAATTTGAGCGAATTACTTTGTGCGCTATCGCAGAAGGTATTGTAAAAGAAAATGATATCAAGAAAGAGATTGCGAAGCAAATCAATCCTCCAGTAGTATATAAGCTTATTCAAAGTTATATGGATCTGCCAGTAGATACTATATTGACAACAAATTACGACTATAACTTGGAATATAATCTTTCATCTGCCTTTGAAAGCAAAAAGAAGAGATCCAGCACTACGGAAACAAAACATAGTTTATTTCGCTATTACGAAATTGATGATCGCAAAATATGGCATATCCATGGTGAGCAAAAATATCCTCAGACAATTTGTATTGGTTATATGCAGTATTGCTCATATTTAGCGCGTATGCATCAGCAGCTTACAAATCCCACGAAACCCGGCCAGCGTCCATATCTGCATCATCTTCTTTTGCATCACGAAACAGAAAACATATGCTGGCCAGTTTTCTTTTTCACACATAACATTCATATTGTGGGCTTAACCATGTCCTTCATGGAAACAGACTTGTGGTGGCTGTTGAGTTATCGGAGGCATTTGATGCTTGAAATACCTGAATTGACAATCAATAACGAAATCCATTACTACTATCCCGATGGCAAATGCGAAGCAGAGCAAATTGCGCTAATGGACAGTATGGGGATTCAGCTTCATTCACAGCCCCTAATTAGGCAAAATTGGGCGAGAATGTATAATGAAATACGTGATAACATTAAAAGTTACTTATAATGATAACAACGAATTATCGTTTATAAAAGCGAGGTAAGAAAATGGGATTTGAGATTATTGGGCAACCATTATTCGAAGCAGCAGCTCAAACTTTTATTGGCGCAATTGCCGGATATACTTTTGATAAAATAAAAGACCGCTTTCACAAGGAAAATACTTTTGATGGAGCGTTTGACTTATGGCAACGAGGAATTCATCATCAATCAATTCAAAACGGAGATTCCTTAACTTTTAACGGATTGTTGTCCCCATATGTACAACTTTTTCCAAGAGATCCATATACAAATGCAGTTAGATGGAATACATTATTTGACTTTGAAGGACAAATAAATTCTAAGGAATTTAGCAAACTAGAGTTTTACGCAGGCTCTGACGAGACTATCCGAACCGGTTCATTAAATGGAGAAACTTTAGTTGGATTATATAATCGATATGGATATATTGGAGAAGGTATATTAGGGGTAGTATCAACTTCGTATTTGTTAAAACATGTTCCAGACTTTTTCGCAAGTAAATTTTGGGGAATTAGGGCACAAGTCACCGGAACACTTGCCTATTGTCCTGCACAACATGGATTCGTAGCACAAGGCATGTTTGCTAAAGCCGGCTTAAGATTAAATACAGATCAATATAAAGAGATTCCATATATGAAGATTAATTCAATAAAACTTTTCCACAGAACAACGGATCAAATTAGTTCTTTGTTGGGTTCTCCTTGGGCCGCTACTGATAATGAAAACGAACCTTATCTTGTGCAGTATGGATACTTCAGCGAATCAAATGAAATAGAGAAATGTAATAAAAAGATAGTCACATCCAAATCCTGGGATAACGTAAAAGTGTATTATGATACTCTTTCTTCTCCTAGTCCGTCTCTTTCATTTTCACACACTTTTATAGGTTAAATTTTCCTTTGATATAAGGTGGCAAATACAAGTAATAAGACAAATAATCTGGATTATAAAATTTAAACATTTCTTTTGTAGCGATTTGTATTTGATTTATAGTTTTGCGTTTCGACTGCGATAAAGAATGAGCTTTTCCCCATATAGTTTCAACATGCAAAATGCCAGGATATTCAGGGATAGTAACCAATGAAAAAACTGCATGATTCTCTTTTTGAAGTAGTTTTAGAGCATCAATGGTAGTCTGCCGATCAAAGATATGCCTATAAATTATATCAACACATAATCCATTTTGCGTGCAAAGATCTGACAATAAAGAATAGTATGATTCCCCTGTTGCTTTGCTTCGTTCAGAAAGATTAAAGCAATCGTTGATTACTAAGTCAAATCTGTGTAAAGTTTTTTTAATGTAATCATTGCCATCCATCTCAATAAATTTAAA
>Ga0310694_10000383_pt1 | contig 60197 bp, 68 predicted proteins | sample 174DNAGHGhighgp2_FD_203884 | JGI IMG/M metagenome (GOLD analysis project Ga0310694, IMG submission 203884) | Sheep rumen microbial communities from Palmerston North, Manawatu-Wanganui, New Zealand - 1742 DNA GHGhigh gp2 (v2) (version 2) | ecosystem: Host-associated > Mammals > Digestive system... | reverse complement strand
GTAAAGATTTCATTGATGGAATTAATCCTAACTATTCTATTATTAGTGTTGGCAAGAACAATAGATATGGTCATCCAAATAAAGAAGTACTTAATAATTTAAAAGATTCAAAAATATATAGAACAGACGAGGATGGTAGTATTATGTTCAATATTAAAAACAATAAATTAAAGATAGAGACATGTACACCATAGGAAGGAGCAATATGAATTATTATAATGAGATAAAAAACAAAATAATAGATAATGAAATATATTCAAGAGTAAAGGATTACTCTAAAGAAAGACATAAAGTTGTTACATATTTTGAAATAGGTAAATTATTAAATGAAGCTGGTGGAAAATATGGAGATAATATTATAGATGAATACTCTAAAAAGTTAGTTACTGAAGTTGGTAAAAAATATAATCGTAGAACTTTATTTAGAATGAAACAGTTCTATAATATGTTTAAAGATGAAAAAGTGTCCACATTGTGGACACAATTAACATGGAGCCATTTAAGATTATTATTCAATTTAGAAATTGATTCAATTAATTATTATATCCAAATTATTATCGATAATCATTTATCAGTTAGAGAATTAGAATTTAAAATCAAATCTAATGAATATGAAAGATTGCCTATTGAAACTAAAAATAAGCTAATAGTTGATGATAAAATTGAAGTAAAAGATCTAGTACCTAATCCTATTATAATTAGAAATAGGAATAATATTGAAATAATTAATGAAAAAGCATTACACCATTTAATATTGGAAGATATAGAATCATTTATGAAAGAACTTGGTAATTCGTTTAGTTTTATTGGTAGTGAATTTAAAATTAAAATAGGTGATAGAAATCATTATATTGATTTATTACTATTCAATATAAAATACAATTGTTATGTCGTTGTTGAATTAAAAGTAACGGAGTTTAAAGTAGAATATATTTCACAGGTTCAAAAATATATGAATTACATAGATAAAAATATCAAAGAAGTAAGTAATAATGATACTATAGGAATATTAATATGTAAAAGAGAAAACAAGTTTGTAATAGAATATTGTTCAGATGAAAGAATTGCTGTGAGAGTTTATGAATTAGTGTGATATAATATATATCGGTGTGGTCTATGAAATTAAAAGAAGTAATAAATGCAAATTTTAAATTTTTAGATTCAAGCGAAAGTAAATGTTATTTTGATAATGATAGATTATATAAAATTTTCAAAAGCAATATTGATGTTGAATCAAGGATAGAAGTAATTAAAATATTCTTAAATAATAATATTCAAGGATGCCCACAATTGCATGAATTTATATATGATTGTGACAAAATTGTAGGATATTCAATGGAATATTATAAAAAAATTATTCCTTTTTCTGGTAAAATGAGATTTGATTTTGTTAAGAAAAAGTGTTTAGAATTATTATATTTATATATGCAGCTTAAAGATAGATATGATTTATGCTATGCTGATTTTCACAATGGAAATGTGTGTATTAACAATTCTTCCATTTTATTATTAGATGTGGATAGTTGTTTAATAGGGAAAAATATTAATGAAAATATAACAGATAAATACTTGCTTGATTATATTTTGAGTGTTATTTATAATGTATCGTTTTTTGATTGTGAAATTTATTTTACACAAGAAGAACGAAAAACAATTAGAGATGAACTTTATAAAAACGACGGTGATATAATCAAAATAGTGAAAGATATAGAACAATTTGTTTCAACTGTTACAAAAAGTGATGTAAAAAAAGTATTAAAAAGGATACCATACAATATTAAAAATCGTTAAAGAATTATCAATTGGATAGTTCTTTTTATTTGACAAAATCCGTATGCATAAACGTACATCACCACATGGCGACTATGACCATATGGGAGAAACAATTAATCTAGTAGAAAATTTCAAAGTTGGAAAAGTAATACTTAATTGTGGGCCTTATAATAATTTAGAAAAAGAATTAATTAAAGTATTAGATAAAAAGAACATAAAATATTATTCATGTATTAAAGAGTTAAATATAGATAAGAATAAATTATACTTTCTACAAACAAAAGAATATAATAATGAAAATGATAATTCAAATGTTATTTATACAGAACTTGAAGGTTACAAGTTTATGTTTATGGGAGATGCATGAATAGATAAAGAAAAAGATATTCTTAATAAGTATAATTTATCAGACATAGATGTGTTAAAAGTAGGCCATCACGGAAGCAAAACAAGTAGTAGTAAAGATTTCATTGATGGAATTAATCCTAACTATTCTATTATTAGTGTTGGCAAGAACAATAGATATGGTCATCCAAATAAAGAAGTACTTAATAATTTAAAAGATTCAAAAATATATAGAACAGATCAAGATGGAAGCGTTATGTTTAGGATTAAGAATAATAAATTAAAGATTGAGATTTGTAGTCCATAAGAAAGAGTAAAGCAAGTTATAAAAGCAAGTAAATTTTTTACTTGCTTTTAATATTAATATCATTAGCATATTCTTTGGAAACTCTGTAAATAGAATCTTTATTAGGATTATATCTATTTTCTTCAATATAGCCAAATTCATCTATAAATTGTTCATTAATTTGAATCATTAATGTTGGATCTATAATATTACCATTATATGATATCCATGTATGTCTTCCGTCGGGACTATTTTTAGTTCCTATAAGTGGTTTTGAAGTTCCACCACATATTTCACAATAGTCCAAAGAATAACTAATCATTTTTGACATAATAGTACAATTTCCAATATTAGCGCCATCCATAAATATTTGAATTGGCTTAAATGGAGCTCTTATATTTTGATTGCAAACATTATCAAATAAATCCCTTGGAAATTTTGATATTTTACCAGTTTGAATTCCTTTTTTTATTTTTTCTCTAAAAGAGATGTCTTCTGCTAATTTTTGCTTTAATATATCAAAACATTTAAAATCTATTAAATCTTTATCTATTAATAATTTCAATATTTCATTTATTTCTTGATTCATACATACTCCTATATAATTTTATCAAAAAAAACTAAATAGGTCTAGTAAGTAAAAAAATATAAATTAATATGATATAATTAATATGGAGTATATGAGTATTATGGATTTTGAAGAATATGGAAGAATTGTTTGCGCAGCTGTGTTATATGATGGTTGTATTTACATGTCTGAAAAGGGACATTATGCAATATTTCTAATGGAACCAATTGGAGTACTCAGAAATGAAAAACAAGGTTTTGTTACTGAAAGCGGTTACTTTGTTGATAGAAAACTGGGATTATCGATTGCTGAATATTTTAATCAAATAAATACTAAGCATTTTCCTAAAGAAATATTAGTGAGTGAAGATTTAAAAAAAGAAAATTTAAAAGTATTAAAGCATGCTAAAGAATATAGATATATAAAAGGATAATTTCTTTTATATAAAAAGTATGATAAAATTCTATTAGGAGGGTTTATGGAAAATTTAGATGAATCTATTGATAAAAATAAACATTATTTTATTTTAATGCACCCACTTGAATATTTATTAGTGCCTGGATTTGGCTTTGTATGGTATAAGTCTAACACTACTCGTGAAAAATGGGTTGAATGTAAAATAGTTGATGATGAATATGTAGATAGAGGAAAAATAAAATTAAGATCAGTAGAAGAAGGATATGGTAGTGAGAAATATTATATATCTGATTTTATATCTCATATCAAATCCGGGCATATTGTTCCTAAAACTGAAGGACTAGAGCCTGTGGAAGTAGAGTGGATAGAGCCAATATATAAAAACTATTATTTGCACCATTCTGCTTATACTTTAAAAAAAGTTAATAAATAGTGTAAATATTTTTAATTAATTGCATATTAATATTATAGCCATATGGCTTTAATATATATTGGAGGGAAAGGGATTTTCCCTCTTTTTATATTTTATAAAATAATGTATAATTTAATTATGAAGAATGAAGAATTAATTAATAAATTTCTTGATTATTTAAAGAATGAAAAAAATTATTCTGATAAAACTATTAAATCATATGAAGAAGATTTAAATTCTTTTTGTGTTAAAATTAATAAAGATTTATTAGGTATTAGTGAAGAAGATATTATAAAATATCTTGGTGTGTTAAAAGATGATAAATTAAAGAAAACATCTGTTTCAAGAAAAATTAGTTCTTTAAAAAGTTTTTACAAATTCATTAATTTTAAAAAGATAAAAGAAAATTACAATCCAACTACTTATGTTTTATATCCAAAAAGGGAAAAAAAGTTACCTAATTATATTGAATATAATGAACTTGAAGAATTAATTAAAAGTTCTTTTGAAGGTAAAAATAGTGAAAGAAATAATTTAATAGTTGAATTATTATATGCAACAGGAATGCGTGTATCAGAACTTGTTAATATTAAGTTAAATGATATAGATTTTAATGATCAAAGTATAAGAGTATTTGGTAAAGGATCAAAAGAAAGAATTGTTTATTTTGGCGAGTATGCACTAGATGCAATGAATAAATATATTGAAGGTGAAAGAAGCAACACTTTAGGTTCTAAAGAATGTGAATGGTTATTTCCAAATAAAGATGGTAAGAATTTAACAACTAGAACAATTGAATTAATAATAGAAAAATTAATGAATAATGTAAGTATAAAATCTCATGTTTCGCCGCATACATTAAGGCATACTTTTGCAACTCACATGCTTAATTCGGGATGTGATATAAGAGTAGTACAAGAACTTTTAGGACATGAAAATTTAACTACAACTGAGATTTACACTCATATTACAAGTGAAGAATTGAGAAACACTTATTTAAAATATCATAATAGAAAATAATTAAATATATGTTTGACATAGGGGTAAAAAAATATTATATTATTAATTAGGAAGTAAGTTCACACTTCCTAAAATAAAAATTAATGGAGGAATGATTATGGAAAACATTACTTTCTCCATTTTGCTTGGCTTAATTGGAATTATTTTAGGTGTAGGCGTAACTTTTTTAATTACTAAATTAAAGGGTGCTGCAGCTAAAAACGAAGCTGATAAATTAATTGAAAATGCAAAAAGAGAAGCTGAAAAAATTAAAAGGGATAATGTTCTTGAATTAAAAGAAGAATCTTATAAATTGAAGAAACAAACCGATGAAGAAATAAGAGAAAAGAAAAAAGAACTTAATGAACTTAATGACAGAATTGATAATCGTGAAAGAAGTTTGGATAAAAGAGATGAACTTATTAATGAACGTGAAAAGTCATTAGATCAAAAAGATAAGAATTTATTGGCAAAACAAAAAGAACTAGATGAAAAAGATGCAAAAATGGAGAAATTATTGAAAGAACAGATAGAATTATTAGAAAAAATATCTGGTTTTTCAAAAGAAAAAGCTAGAACTTTAGTGATGGAAAAAGTTGAAAACGAAATGTCTAAAGAGATAGCAGAGTATTTAAAACAAAGAGAAGATGAAGCTAAACTAGAAGCGGATAGAAAAGCAAAAGAATACTTAGTTGATAGTATGCAAAGATATTCTAATGATGTTACAAGTGAACAAACCGTATCCACTGTAACTCTTCCTAATGATGAAATGAAAGGAAGAATTATTGGTAGAGAAGGTCGTAATATAAGAACTATTGAAGCTATAACTGGTGTTGATTTGATTATTGATGATACTCCAGAAGTAATTGTATTATCAAGTTTTGATCCACTTAGAAGAGAAATAGCTAAAACGACTCTTGAAGCTTTAATTAAAGATGGAAGAATACATCCAGCTAGAATTGAAGAACTTTATGATAAAGTTTGTGAAGATTTTAAAAATGTAATTAAAGAAAAGGGAGAAGAGGCTTTATTTGAACTTAATTTAACAAAAGTAGATCCTTATCTAGTTGAATTAATCGGTAAACTTAATTTTAGAACAAGTTATGGTCAAAATGCGCTTAGTCATTCAAAAGAAGTTGCTCATTTAGCAGGTTTGCTTGCTTCTGAATTAGGAGAAAATGTTGCTTTAGCTAAAAGAGCAGGACTTTTACATGATATAGGTAAGGCCATTGACTTTGAAGTAGAAGGAAGTCATGTTGAAATTGGCGCTGATGTAGCTAAAAAAGCCAATGAAGATCCAGTTGTTATTAATGCAATTGAATCGCATCATGGTGATAAAAAACCTACTTCAGTTATATCAGAATTAGTTCAAATTGCTGATGCATTATCTGCATCTCGTCCAGGAGCTAGAAATGATAGCTTAGAAAATTATGTTAAAAGATTAGAACAACTTGAAGCAATCGGTAATGAAGTTGAAGGCGTTGATAAAACTTTTGCAATGCAAGCAGGAAGAGAATTAAGAGTAATTGTTAAACCTGAAGAAATTGACGATGCTAAAAGTTATAAGATTGCAAGAGATATTAAGGATAGAGTAGAAGCAGAAATGCAGTATCCAGGAACTATTAAAGTAGTTGTTATTCGTGAAACAAGAGCAGAAGAAATCGCAAAATAGCGATTTCTTTTTTTACTAATATATTTACATTTTTTGACATTCAAAATAGTTCATGTTATAATATTAGCCATATTGAAAGGAATGTTATGGAAGATATCGAATATGAAGAACATTTAAAGAAAAAAGAGCAATTTGAAAGGGAACGCTATTTAAAGGAATTTGAAGAATATCCAGCAGGAGGGGTATTTAGAAAAGTGAAATATAGTATGAAATATGACTATGAATTTGTTGATGATGTTGTAATACCTGCAGCAGCATATATTAATCCAAAATCAAAAAGAAATACGATTAATTCTATATCACTTTATTTTATAAAAATTAATAATAATATATGTGAGGAGTATTTAACTGGTAGAAAATTTATTCGTTATGTAAATCCTGAAAATGGTGAAGTATGTTTCTACAATGAGCAGACAGGTTTATATTTTAATTTTAATAATTATTTTGAAAAAGCAGTTGGGATGATAATAGATGATGTTTATACAAATAATGTAGTACCTTTCTTTAACTACTTTGAAGAAATAAAAAAAGAAGATGATAGGCTAAGAGCTAAGTCATTAAACTTAATGTTAAGAAAAGGATTAAATTTACAAAACAAAAAATAGGACTATAAAAATCCTATTTTTTATTTTATAATTAAATTAGAAAAGAGGGATTTATGAGAGCACTTATAACAGGAGCAACAAGTGGTATGGGGCTAGAGTTTGCCAAAGAGTTAAACAAACTTGGTTATGATTTAGTATTAGTATCAAGAAGTGAAGATAAGTTAAAAGAGTTGAAAGAAAACTTAAAAGGGGATATTGAAATATATCCAATGGATTTATCAGTAGAAAAGAATTTATATGATTTATATGATAAAACAAAAGGTAGAGTAGATCTTCTTATTAATAATGCTGGTTTTGGCGTATTTGGTAAATTTTTAGAAACCGATTTAGAAAAAGAATTAAATTTAATTGATTTAAATATAAAAGCTTATCATGTATTAACTAAATTATTCTTAAAAGATATGGTAGAAAGAGATAGCGGAAGAATATTAAATGTAGCATCTTCTGCAGCTTTTGAACCAGGTCCATTATTATCAAGTTATTATGCATCTAAATCTTATGTATACAATTTATCAATGGCCATTTACGAAGAATTAAGGAGAGATAAATCACATGTAAAAATTAGTATATTATGTCCTGGACCAGTTAATACAAATTTTAATGAAAGAGCTAATGTTAAATTTAGTTTAAAAGGATTAAATCCTAATGATGTAGTTAAATATACAATAGATAAAATGATGAAGAATAAATTAATAATAATTCCATCATTTAGTGTAAAACTTGGTGTATTTGCTAATAGAATATTTGGAAGAAAATTCATGTTAAAAATGGTATATAAAATTCAAAAGAAAAAAGATAGTCGTTAACTATCTTTTTCAATGTCTAAAATTATTGGAATAATAATTGGCCTTCTTCCAGTAGATTCTATTATGTATGAATTTATTTCAAGTATTATTTTATTTTTTAAATCAGTTTCACTAAAGCTATCTTTTTCTAATTCATTTAAAACTATAGTAGATATTTTAGTTTGAATTTCTTTTAATAATTCTTGATTATCATTTACAATTACAAATCCTCTTGTTGTTATATTTGGCTCTAATAACATTTTTCTATTTTTAGAATCAATATTTAATATTACAGAAAGTATTCCATCAGTGGACATTATTTTTCTATCTCTAATAATATTAGAACCAACATCTCCAATTTTTTTACCATCTACATATATATCATTAATTGGTATACTTTTTTTCTTTTCAACAATACCATCATGCATAGATAACATATCACCATTTTTAAGAATGAATATGTTTTCTTTTTTTACATCACAAGCTTCTCCTAATTTGGCATGAGCTCTTAACATTCTATATTCACCATGTACTGGCATAAAATATTCTGGTTTAATAATTCTAAGTAATAATTTTAATTCTTCGCTTTTAGCGTGTCCGCTAGTGTGAAGATCTGCTTCATCTGTATTAGTATATACTTTAGCACCTTTTAAATATAATTTATTTATTATTCTATTAATACTAAGTGCATTACCTGGAATAGGTGATGATGAGAATATTACTGTATCTTCTGGCATTAATGTAATGTTTTTATCAGTTCCATTTGCTATTCTAGATAAAGCTGCAAGTGGTTCTCCTTGAGAACCTGTACATAATAAACATATTTCTTTAGGCTTTAATGTTTTAGCTTCCTCTGGTGTAATAAATATATCTTTATCTTTTATGTATCCACATTCTAAAGCTATATCAATACTATTATTCATGCTTCTTCCAAATGTAACAACTTTTCTATTATTCTTTTTACAAGTTTCAATAATATGAGTAAGCCTATAAATATTAGATGCAAATGTGGCAATTATTAACCTATGATTACATCTGGCAACTATTTCACCTAAAGTTTCATCAACAATAGATTCACTATTTGAAAATCCTGATATTAATGCATTAGTTGAATCACTCATTAAAAGTTTTACACCATCATTACCAATCTTAGCCATCTTTTGTAAGTTAGCCATTGGACCAATTGGTGTTAAATCAAATTTAAAGTCACCTGTAGTAACAATAACACCATTTGGTGTAGTAATACTTATTCCATAAGAATCTGGAATAGAGTGGGTAGTTCTAAAGAATTCTACTTTAAAATGTTTGAAATTAACAACTGTATCTTCGTTATATTCTTCTAGATTTGTTGTTGGTATTAATCTTTCATTAAATTTATTAGTTATAAGTTTGTAGGCAACTTTAGAAGCATAAATTTTAGGAAATTCAACATTAGGTACAACAAAAGGTAGGGCACCTATATGATCTTCGTGTCCGTGTGTTATAAATAACGCTTTTACTTTATTTTGATTTTGTTTTAAATAATTATAATCTGCCAAAACATAATCAATTCCTAACAAATTTTCTTCTGGGAACATTACACCACAATCGATTACTATTATTTCATCATCATGTTCAATGCAATACATATTCTTTCCAACTTCACCAAGTCCACCCAAAGCAAAAACTAAAGTTTCACCTTTATTTTTATCGTTCATAATCTCCTCCAAATAAAAGTTCTTTCAAGTAATATGAATTATACTATATTTTATAGCTTTTGTCTAGTTCCTATTGAAATCAAATATCATTTTCGATATAATTATAAAGAACACTTAATAAGTTGGGTGATGCCTTCATCGTAAGATTGGAGGTGGTATTATGGGTAAGAAAGATTTTTTAATTTCTAGATTACTTTTCATCATAGTTTTACTTATAATATTGCTTTTAGCAGTATTTATATAAAACAAAATCACCTAACTAGTTATAGTTAGGTGAAACCAAACATTTGGCAACACTCAACTAACGAATATTAAGTGTTCCTTTTTTATTGTATGCAGTTTTCTTGCTTACATGTAAATTATATCATAGAGACTTAATTTTTTCAATTATTTGGATCAATTAAAGTAAGCGATACTTTATTTTTATCTTTTAAAATATCTAATACATAACAATCAACTATATCTCCAACTTTTAGTACTTCGCTAGGATGCTTAATGTATTTTTTAGTTATTTTAGATATATGAACAAGTCCATCATTTTTAATACCTATATCAATAAATGCGCCAAAGTCAACAACGTTTCTAACTGTTCCTTGTAATTTCATTCCAACTTTTAGATCTTCTAACTTTAATATATTTTCTTTTAATATAGGAGCATCATATTGATTTCTAAAATCTCTTTTAGGTGCTTTTAGTGAATTTATAATACCTTCTAGAGTATAAATATCTGTATTTAATTCTTTAGATAAATCATTAAGATTAATATCATTTAATATATTTATTAGTTCAGATTTACCAATTAATTTAATATCAAGATTTAAATGTTTTAATAGCTTATTAGTAACATCATAACTTTCTGGGTGAATATTAGTTTCATCAAGTGGATTAGTTCCATCAATTACTCTCATAAACCCAATTGATTGCTCGAACGCTTTATCACTTAATAATTTTTTCTTTTTAACTTCATCTCTAGACATTATTTTTCCATTTTCTTCTCTATATTTAATAATCTTGTCTATATTAGTTTTAGTAAGACCAGATATATATTTTAATATAAATGGAGAAGCAGTATTGATATTGACCCCGACATTGTTAACAACTTTAGTAACTATAAAGTCTAAAGACTCACTTAATTTCTTTTGATTAACATCATGTTGATATTCTCCAACTCCAATAGATTTAGGGTCTATTTTAACTAGTTCATTTAAAGGATCTTGTAATCTTCTTGCAATTGATATTGCACTTCTTTTTTCAACAGTTAAATCTGGAAATTCTTCAATAGCTAGTTTAGAAGCAGAATATACACTAGCTCCAGCTTCTGATACAATAGCATATTTACATTTTTTAATTTCACTTATTGTTTCACTAACTAATTTTTCACTTTCTCTAGATGCAGTCCCGTTACCAATAGCGATTATATCTATATTATATTTATCAATTAATCCTTTTAATAATTCTTTAGATTTATCCCATTCATTTTGTGGTTCATGAGGATATATAACTTTAATATCTAATACTTTAGAAGTAGGAGATACAACTGCAAGTTTACAACCGGTTCTATAAGCTGGATCAAATCCTAATACAGTTTTATCTTTCATTGGAGGAGTAAGAAGTAAATGTTCTAAGTTATCACTAAATACTTTAATAGCTTCATCCTCTGATTTTTCAGTAAGCTCACTTCTTATTTCTCTTTCAATACTAGGACTTATTAATCTTTTATAAGCATCATCAATTGCTTCTTTTATATACTTATTAACAACAGATTCTTTTTTAATAATATTTTTTTCTAAAAAAGAAATAATATCATCAGTATTAACATCAATATTTACATTTATTACTTTCTCATTTTCAGCTCTATTGATAGCAAGTAATCTATGAGGTCTTATGTATTTAACTGGTTCATTAAAATCATAATACATTTCATATGTTTTATTTTCATCATTAGCATTCTTTTTTAGCTTAGTAATAATTATTCCATTTTTCCTGAATATACTTCTAATCCATTTTCTATAATAAGCATTATCACTTATCCATTCAGATATTATGTATTTAGCTCCAGTAATTGCATCTTCAAAAGTTTTTACATTTTCATTTAAGAACTTAGACACACCCCCTTCATCAAATGTAGTAGGGAAACTCATGATTATTTTAGCAAGTGGTTCTAATCCATTTTTAATAGCTTCAGTTGCTTTAGTTTTTTTCTTTTCTTTATATGGCAAATATATATCTTCAACTTCAACCAATTTTTTAGCATTCATTATATTAGATTTAATTTCATCAGTAAGTAATCCTTTTTCATCAATTAATCTAATAACATCTTCTTTTCTTTTTAATAAATTAACTTCATATTCATAAGATTCATTTATCTTTCTTATTTGTTCTTCATCTAATCCATTAGTAGCTTCTTTTCTATATCTTGCAATAAATGGAATAGTATTTCCTTCGCTTAATAACTTTAAAGTATTTTCTACTTGCTTAGTAGTAATATTTAAATCTTCACTTAAATTTTTAATAATATTTTCATTCATGTTTAACTCCTTCATACCTAAATAATTTTATCAATAATTAATAATTAGTTCAAAGTAATTTGTTAAATAATTGTAAATAATATTTGAATATAATTTTAAGTTGTGTGTACATCTTCGTAAAAAAAGTTAATAAATTAATTGATTCTTTTTGCATTCCCAAAAGCCTTAGAATAGGGCTTCCATAATAATAATAATAATAATGCTTGAAAATGGGCAGAAAATAATGTATCATTATATTAGAAAGATAAGAGGTAACAATGGAAAATAATGAAGTAAGTAAAAGTAATAAAATAAAAATAATAGTAATAACTGCATTAATATTTTTAGTAAGTATAGCAGGAATATCATATGCATATTTTACAATCCAAATAACAGGAAATGATACAGCGTCATCTATGAGACTAAGAACTGCAAATATGAGTCTTGTTTATAATGATGTACAAATAGTATCAGGAGAGTATGCACAACCAGGATGGACACAAACAAAAACATTAACAGTAACAAATAATGGTAATGTGGATGCATATTACAATATCATATGGAGAGATTTAACAAATGAAATAACAAATGGCGAGTTAGTAATATCAGCGACTTGTGCATCATCACCATCAGGAAGTTGTTCTAATATGTCAGAGACAGCAGTACCAACATCAATGAGTGAATCACATAACATAGCAGTAAAAAGAGGAATATCAATAGCGCCAGGAGTAACACATACATATACATTAACAGCATTATTTAAAGAAACAGGAAGTAATCAAAATTATAATCAAAATAAATACTTTAATGGTACTTTAAATATAGTAGAAGGAAAAGAGCCATTAACAATGACAAGAAATGGAACAGATTCAACAACAGGATTACCAGTAGTAAGAATAGGTTCAGAAGAATTTTATGATATAACAAACGCAATAACATATAGTTCGCTAGATTCAACATTCTTAACTAAAATCAATTATGATTCAAGTAAATCTATACTATTAGCTAAATATAATTTATATGTAGGACGAATTTGTACAAGCTCAAGTTCAAGTTCATGTACACCAATAAGTACATCAGCAAGTGGATATGGATTACAAAGTGCAGATGCAAAAGGAGCAGGTTCAACACCAAGAGTAGGAGTAGTACCATTTTCTGGATCAACTACATCAAATGGTTATTGGTATGATACATCAACAAGTGCACTAAAGACACAATATGGAACAAGCTATAATGCAAGTAATATATATGATACAACATATAGTACAGCTCCAAACTATAGTGTAGCATTTTCAAATAATTCAGGGAATGCAAATTACAGTATAGCCTATTATGTAGAAGAATATGTAAATAGATTAGGAATAGAAGGAACAGGAAGACTATTAACATATACAGAAGCAAAGGCAATGACAACTGCACAAATAACAAATGATGCTTGGTATTGGTTGGGTTCTGCTTACGACAGTAACAGCGTGCGTGATGTGTTCGCTAGTGGTGGCTTGGGCAACTACGACTTCTTCTCCAGCACGTACAACTTCGGGGTTCGTCCGGTTATAGTTGTTAACACTTCTGATATACAGAGTAGTTAATATTTTAATAAATAAAGGCTTATGTCTTTATTTTTTTATTATATTTTGGTATAATGTAATCACTATTTAGAACTTTTATTTATTTGAAAGGGTGATACTATGAGCAAAATAAATATAATGGCACTAGGTGGTCTTAATGAGAATGGTAAAAATATATATACTATTAGTATTGATGGAAAGATACTAATATTTGATTGTGGAATTAAGTTTGCTCCAGATAAGATGTACGGAGTAGATTATGTAATACCTAATTTTAAGTATCTTAAGGATAATGTTAAGAATATAGTAGGTTTATTTATAACACATCCTCATAGAGAGAATATGGGAGCTTTAACTGATTTGATTAGGGAATTGCCTAATATTCACGTTTATGCAACTAAGTATACTTCTAAGATAATTGAGATTGATTGTAAAGAAGAAAATGTTGAAATAAAAAATTTACATGTTATTGATATTCATAAAAAAATTGATTTTAGAGGATTTTCTGTTTTTCCATTTAGCGTAACTCATTCAACCCCTGAAGCAGTTGGATATAGTGTTAATACTAAAGATGGAAGTATCATTTATATGGGAGACTTTTTAATTGATCCAACTATGAAAGGTTTCTATGATATGGATCTTGGTAAAGTAGCTTATATAGGTAAACAAGGTGTATTATGTTTATTATGTGAAAGTGTATTTGCAGGTAAAAAGGGACATACTTCTCCTCATCATAAATTGGAAAGTTTCTTTAAATCAATTATTGATAAGAATAAAGGTAGGATTATATTTAGTGTTCTTTCTTTACATATTTATACAATTCAAGAAATATTTAATGCTGTAAAAGGAACTAATAGAAAAATAGTTATTATGGGTAAGGAACTTCATACTATAGTAAATATGAGTATAGATGAAGGATACATTGATGCTCCTAAGGATATGATTGGAGATTTAACTAATCTTAAAGATTCTGATGCAATTATTATAGTAAGTAATGATAGAGAAACGCCTTATTCTAATATAGGTAGAATAGTTAATGGTTATGATAAATTTATTACTTTAGAAACAAGTGATACTATTTGTTTTGCAGAACCTAGTTATGATGCTTATGAAAAAACAGTTGTTAAATTATTAAATGAAATTGCAATTAAAGGTGTTAATATTGAATTAATACCTAAAGAAAAGAGTGTTAGACATCATGCATCTTCTGAGGATATTATGCTTTTAATTAAGTTATTTAATCCTAAATATTATATGCCTATTAAAGGTGAATATAGATATCAAGTTGAAAATGGTGCTTTAGCTGAAAGAGTAGGTGTTTCAAAAGATAATATTTTATTAAAACAAAATGGAGACTTTGTTACTTTTAAAGATGGTAAACTTGTTGAAAGTGATAAAAGTATATTTGTAGATGATGTTTTAATTGATGGTAAAAGTACTGAAGATGTAGGTGGATTAGTATTAAAAGATAGAGAAATGTTAAGTTCTAATGGTTTATTACTAATATGTGCCACTCTTGATAAGAAAACTAAAAAGATTTTAGTGGGTCCAGAAATTACTACTAAAGGATTTATATATTCTAAAGAAAATGATGTATTAGGTAAAATTAAAGAAATGTCAGTTGATATAATTAATAGTAATGTATTTAATTCAAATTATGCAGATTATAATAATATTAGAAATCAAATGAGAGAGTTAATAGGTGAATATCTATATAATGAAACAGCAAGTAGACCAGTTATATTAACTGTTATAGGGGAGGTATAATATGATTTATTTAGATTATTCTGCAACTACTCCAGTTAATGATGATGTATTAGATTCTTATGTAAAAGTTTCTAAAGAGTTTATAGGTAATGCTAATAGTATTCATACTCTTGGAATGAAATCAAAAGAATTACTTATTAAAGCTACTAAACAAATAAGCGAGATATTAGGCGTTAATCCTAAAGAAATTATTTATACATCTGGAGCTTCTGAATCTAATACAACTGCTATCAAAGGAGTAGCATTTAAATATGCTAATAGGGGTAAACATATAATTACATCTTATCTTGAACATAAAAGCGTATTAGATGTAATGGATTATTTAAAAACTATTGGTTTTGAAATAGATTATGTGAGTTTACTTCCTAATGGTCAAATTGATTTAAAAGATTTAGAAAGACTTATAAGAAAAGATACAATATTGGTAAGTGTATGTGCAGTTAATTCTGAAGCAGGATTTAAAGCACCTTTAAAGACAATAAGACAAATTATTAATAAGAAGAACCCTAATGTAATATTCCATAGTGATATGACTCAAGCATTAGGTAAAATGAAAGTTCATTTATTAGATGTAGATCTTGCATCTTTCTCAGCACATAAGATATATGCTCCTAAAGGAATAGGTATTTTATATAAAAAATCATCTTTAGAAATAGAACCATTAATATATGGATTAACCGAGAATGCTCCATATAGAGGTGGTACTCCAGCTTTACCTTTGATAGTTGCTTTTTCAAAAGCAATAAGAATTATGAATGATAATTTAGAACGTAATGTTAAAAAAGTAGAGAAATTAAATAAAATTTTAATAGATGGTCTTAGTAAATATGAAGATATTGTTATTAATTCAAATGAATTATCAGTACCTCATATTGTAAATGTTAGTTTAATGAAAGTAATGTCTGAAACATTTGTAAGAGCACTTGAAAAAGAAGAAATATATATATCAACAAATACTGCTTGTTCTTCATTGGATGAAAGTACTGTTATTAAAGCTATATCAAATGATAGTAAAAGAAGTACTTCAACCATAAGAATAAGTTTAAGTCATTTGACTAGTTTTGATGAGATAAATAAATTTTTAGAATCTTTTGATAAGGTTTGGAAGGAGTTATTATTAAAATGAAAGATAAAGCATCTGAATTATTAGATTTATTAATTGAAAGGAAAAATGTATACGAAGAACTATATAACACTGATGTAAATTTCAAAAATGGAATTGATATGTTATTTTCAAGACTTGATTTAATGAGTATAGGTAGTAAAAAATATCCATATGATGATATTGATTATAGTGCAGGTAGATATTATGTGTATTTACGTGAAGTATGTTCTAAAACTTATTATGTTAATGATTTTTGGTATATAAATCATGCTGATGACATATTAAAAATAAAATATGAAATAAGTGAAGATTTAAAATATTTTAGAATTGATAACGGTAGTTCAATTAGTGTTTATAATGTAAAGAGTAAAACATTAAAAAAGTAATATGGAAGAAGTAATATTAATTAAATATGGAGATTTATATTTAAAAAAAGATAATAGAAATTTCTTTATAAAAACATTAAAAGAGAATATAGAAAGTAAACTTTTAGGACTTTCTTATGAGATTAAAAGTGATTTATCTAGAATGTTTATTTATACTGATAATTCAGATGAAGTGATTAATAGATTAAAAGAAGTATTTGGAATTTATGAAATAGTTAGAGTTAAAGAATTAGATAGAGATGAAGAATTAATATCTAATGAAGTTATTAATTATTTAAAAGATAAAGATTATAAAACTTTTAAAGTAGAAACTAAAAGAAGTGATAAATCTTATCCTATTAAGAGTATTGATTTTAATAAGTTAGTAGCGACTAAAATATTAAAAGAATATAATAATTTAAAAGTTGATATACATAATCCAGATATTTTAATTGAAATAGAAATAAGAAATAAATCTGCTTATTTATATTTAGATAAATATGAAGGATTGAAGGGATATCCAGTTAAAACATTAGGTAAAGGATTATTAATGTTATCTGGTGGGTTAGATTCACCAATAGCTGGATACTTAGCTATTAAAAAGGGAATTAAACTTAATTATATTTATTTTGAATCTTTACCTCATACAAGTTTAGAAGCAAGGAATAAGGTTATTGAACTTGCTAAAATATTAGAGAAATATAATGATCATGGTAAACTATATGTTGTTAATTTTACTAAAATACAAGAAGCAATATATAAGAATTTAAAACCTGATTATTTAATAACTATTATGAGAAGAATGATGTATAGGATAGCGGTTACTATAGCTAAAAAATATAAATATTTAGCAGTTATTAATGGTGAATCAGTAGGCCAAGTAGCATCTCAAACATTAACTTCTATTAAAGCAGTAAATGATGTTACTAATTATCCTATAATTAGACCACTAGCATGTTTTGATAAAGAAGAAATAATTAAAATATCTAAGAGCATTGGTGCTTATGAAACGAGTATTTTACCTTATGAAGATTGTTGTACAGTATTTGTTCCTAAACATCCAGTTATTAATCCTAATTTAAATATTATATATGATGAAGAATCAAAATATGATTTTGAACCTTTAATAGAAGAAGCAATTAATAATATAAATGTTATTAATTTAAATGAAGATAAAGAAGAATATAATGAATATTTATAATTAATATACATAAATTATTAATATGAAGAATATTAATAAGAATTATGAAAAATTTACTAATAATTTCTTTTATATAGAAAAAGAAAAGAATGAAGAGGAAAATTTTAGTAAAACTAGTAGATTTTAGAAAGCAAATATTTATATTTGCTTTTTTATTACGATATAAATGTTGTATAATTAATATTATGGAAATGTTGGATTTTGAAAAAAAATTATATAAAAAAGGTATCACTTTGATAGGTGGTATTGATGAGGTGGGGCGTGGTCCTTTAGTTGGACCAGTAGTTGCTTCTTGTGTAATACTTCCTAAGAATTTTTATAATGAAGATATAAAAGATTCTAAAAAGATAAGTGAGAAAAAAAGAGAAAAACTATATGAATTAATAAAAGAGAATGCTGTTGATATAGGAATAGGTATTATAGATTCTAAAAGAATAGATGAAATAAATATATATGAAGCTACTAAAGAAGCAATGCTAATGGCTATTAATAATATGAAAGTTAAGCCAGAATATTTATTAATTGATGCAATGAAATTAAATACCGATATTCCATATGAAGCAATAATTAAAGGAGATGCTAAAAGTGAGTCAATCGCTGCTGCTTCAATAATTGCCAAAGTTACAAGAGATAGAATGTTAATTGAACTTGATAAAGAATACCCTATGTATGGTTTTAAAAAAAATAAAGGATATGGTACTAAAGAGCATCTAGATGCCATTAATAAATATGGAGTATTAGAAAGTCATAGAAGAAGCTTTAAACCAGTAAGTGATGCATTATTAAAAGAAAAAGTAGTGCAAAAATAATTAAGTATGTTATAATTTAAAAGGAAAGAGGTATATTATGAAAATTTTAAGTATTAATGCAGGAAGTTCATCTTTAAAATACACTTTATTTGAAATGCCAGAAGAAAAGGCTTTGGTATCAGGTGTATTTGAAAGAATTGGAATGGATAAAAGTATGTATTCAATTAAAATTAATGGAGATAAGAAAGTTATTGAAACTCCACTTAAAGATCATAAACAAGCTTTTGAAATTTTAATTGAAGCATTAATTAAAAATAATATTGTAGAAAGTTTAGAAGAGATTAAAGGAATAGGACATAGAGTTGCACATGGTGGATCTTATTTTGATAAAACTGTTGTAGTTGATGAAGATGTTATAAGTAAGATAGAAGAATTAATTGCTTTAGCACCTTTACATAATGGACCAGCAGTTACTGGTATAAGAGCAGCTCAGGCAGTTTGTCCAAATGCAGTTAACACAGTTGTATTTGATACAGCATTCCATCAAACAATGGATGAAGATGCTTATTTATATGCAGTTCCATATGAATGGTGTAAAGATTATAAAATTAGAAGATATGGAATGCATGGAACATCTCATAAGTATGTAGCTAGTTATGCTAATAAATTATTAGGAAGAATGGATACTAAGTTAATTACTTGTCACATAGGTAATGGAGCAAGTATTTCAGCAGTTAAAGATGGTAAATGTATAAATACATCTATGGGACTTACACCAAATGCAGGGTTAATTATGGGAACAAGATGTGGAGATATTGATGCTTCAATAGTTCCTTATATGATGAAGCAAATGAAATTAACTCCAGATGAAATAGATACTATTTTAAATAAAGAAAGTGGTTTACTTGGTATAAGTGGAGTAAGTTCTGATTCAAGAGATATTGAAGAAGGAATATATGCTGGTAATGAAAGATGTGTTCTTGCTCAAAAAATGTATGTTAGAAGAATTATAGATTATATTGCTAAATATTATGTTGAACTTGAAGGATGCGATGCAATTATATTTACAGCAGGTGTTGGAGAGAATTCAATACACACTAGAAAGGAAGTTATTAACGGACTTTCAGTTTTAGGTGTAAAACTTGATGAAGAAGCTAATAACTGTAGAGGTAAAGTTCAAAAAATATCTGCTGATGATTCATCTATTCCAGTATATGTAATACCAACTGATGAAGAGTTAATGATTGCAAGAGATACATTTAATTTAGTTTAGTTCTTATAAGAAATAGAAAGGGTTTTTAATGATAACCATAAGTAAAAAAATATATAATGAAATAAAAAAGTATAAGACTATTTATATTGCAAGGCATATAGGACCAGACCCTGATGCAATAGCTAGTCAAATGGCTTTAAAGGAATCTATTATTACAACTTTTCCTAGTAGAAAAGCTTATGCAGTAGGTTCTTCAGTTGCTAGGTTTAAATATTTAGGTAAACTTGATAAAGTTGATAAATATGATTATGAGAATGGACTTTTAATATGTGTGGATGTTCCTGATATTAAGAGAGTAGATATTCCATATTTTGAAAGATTTAAGCATGTTATTAAAATTGATCATCATCCATTTGTAGATAAATTTGGAAGTATTGAATATATCGATACAAATGTAACAAGTGCGGCTGAACTTGTATTAAAAGTAATAAATGATACAAGATTAAAAATGAATAAAAAAGTAGCTGAAGATTTATTTGTAGGTATTATGTCTGATTCAAATAGATTAATGTTTTCTCCAGCAAGTTATAAACAATTTAGTTTGGTATCAGAGTTAATATATAAGTATAAATTAGATATACAAGATTTATATTCAAAATTATATAGAAGACCGTTATCAGAAGTTAGATTAATGGGATATATTGCCTCTAATCTTAAAGTTACTAAAAATAAGTTTGCATTTATTGAATTGGAAAATGATATAATTTCTTCTTTAAAAGCAGATGTATCAAGTGCTTCTAATATGATTAATGAATTTAACAATATAGACGAAATACTTGTATGGATGTTTATATCAAGAGATGAAAAAAATGATATGTTTAGAATTAATATTAGAAGTAGGGGACCACATATAAATGAAGTGGCTGCTAAATATAATGGCGGAGGTCATAGATATGCTTCTGGAGTTAGAACTAAAAATAAGGAAGATATTGAATCTCTAGAAGAAGAATTAGATGAATTATGTAAAAATTATGTAAAAGATAATGAATTATAGTTAAAAAATCAAGAAAAATTAAGAAAGTTCTTGATTTTTTTTGCATACTATAGTATTATTAAGTAGTTCGAGTTTTCCAAGGAAAACTTAATTAAAATAGACAATATGATACACCTGGTAGTGTGTTGTGGAAAGGAGAGTTTTTATGCCTACAATTAACCAATTAATCAGAAATAAAAGAGGACAAAAGGTTAAGAAAAGTAAAAGTCCAGTATTAGGATATGGATTTAATACTAAAGATAGAAAAAGATCTTTATATGATTCACCACAAAAACGTGGAGTATGTACTCGTGTTGGTACTAAAGCACCTAAGAAACCAAATTCAGCATTAAGAAAATATGCTCGTGTTAAATTAAGTAATGGTTCAGAGGTTACATGCTATATTCCTGGTGAAGGACATAATCTACAAGAACACAGCGTTGTTCTTATTAGAGGCGGACGTGTTAAAGACTTAATCGGTGTTCGTTATCACATTATTCGTGGTACTTTAGATACTGCTGGTGTTGATAAGAGAAGACAAGGTAGAAGTAAATACGGAGCTAAAAGACCTAAATAAATATATAGAAATTAAGAAAGGAGTTAATTATGCGTAAAAGAAGAGCAGAAAAAAGAGAAGTTTTAGCAGATCCAATTTATAATTCTAAAATGGTTACTAAACTTATCAATAGATTAATGATAGGTGGTAAAAAAGGTACTGCTGAAACAATACTTTATGATGCATTTGATATAGTTAAAAAGAAAACTGGGGAAGACCCAATGGTAGTTTTCGAAAAAGCGTTTGAAAATATTAAACCAGCTCTAGAAATTAGAAGTAGACGTGTAGGTGGATCTAACTATCAAGTTCCAACAGAAGTAAGACCTGATAGAAGTCAAACTTTAGCTTTCCGTTGGTTAGTTCAATATGCTAAAAGTAGAAATGGTAAAGGTATGGCTGAAAACCTTGCCGCTGAAATAATTGATGCTTCAAATGGTGTAGGTGGAGCATGTAAGAAAAGAGAAGATACACACAAGATGGCAGAAGCTAATAAGGCTTATGCACATTATAGATGGTAGGAGGTATTTATGGCAAGAGACGTATCATTAGATAAATTACGTAATATTGGTATTATGGCTCACATAGATGCCGGTAAGACCACTTTTACAGAACGTGTTTTATTCCATACAGGTAAAACTCATAAAATTGGTGAAACACATGATGGTGAATCACAAATGGACTGGATGGAACAAGAAAAAGAAAGAGGTATAACAATTACAAGTGCTGCTACAACTGCACATTGGAAAGGTTATAGACTAAATATAATTGATACACCAGGGCACGTAGACTTCACTATTGAAGTTGAAAGAAGCTTAAGAGTACTTGATGGTGCAATCGCGCTTATTGATGCTCAAGCTGGTGTTGAAACTCAAACTGAACAAGTTTGGAGACAGGCAGATGAATACAAAGTTCCTAGAATGATATTCGCTAATAAGATGGATAAAACTGGCGCTGACTTTGTAATGAGTCTAGATAGTATTAAAGATAGATTATCAGAACATAGTGCTCCAATTGAATGGCCAATAGGTGATGGAGATACTTTTAATGGAGTAATCGATTTAGTAACAATGAAGGCTTACCATTATGATGGTGAACAGCATGAAAATGCTACTGAAATAGATATTCCTGAAGAATTAAAAGGTATTGCAGAAGAAAAAAGAAATGAACTTATTGAAACTGTAGCTATGTTTGATGATGCCTTAATGGAAGATTATCTTGAAGGTAAAGAATTAAGTGTAGAACAAATAAAAGCTGCAATAAGAAAGGGAGTTTTAAATGTTGAATTCTTCCCAGTATTATGTGGTACTGCACTTGGAAATATGGGAGTAAAACTTGCACTAGATGCAGTTATTGATTATTTACCAGCTCCAACAGATATTCCACCAGTTAAGGGTGTTGATATGAAAGATAATCCTATTGAAAGAAAAGCATCTGATAGTGAACCATTCGCAGCTTTAGCATTTAAAGTTATGAATGATCCATTTGTTGGTAACTTAACATTCTTTAGAGTTTATTCTGGAGTATTAAAAAGTGGAAGTTATGTAATGAACTCTACTAATGGTGAAAAAGAAAGAATCGGGCGTATTCTTCAAATGCATGCTAATCAAAGACAAGAGATTAGTGAAGTATATGCAGGAGAAATCGCTGCAGCAGTTGGTCTAAAAGATACAACTACAGGTGATACTCTTTGTGCAGAAAATAGTCAAGTTATACTTGAAAAGATGGTATTCCCAGAACCAGTTATTGAACTTGCTATTGAACCAAAATCAAAAGCAGATCAAGAAAAAATGGGATTAGCTTTACAAAAATTAGCAAAAGAAGATCCATCATTCAGAGCATCAACTGATCATGAAACTGGTCAAACTATTATAGCCGGTATGGGTGAATTACACTTAGATGTATTAGTTGATAGAATGAGAAGAGAATTTGGTGTAGAAGCAAATGTTGGTAAACCACAAGTTGCTTATCGTGAAACTCTTACAACTTCTGCTGAATGTGAAGGAAAATATATTAAACAATCAGGTGGACGTGGACAATACGGACATGTTTGGGTTAGATTTGAACCTAATAAAGATAAAGGATATGAATTTGTTGACGAAATCGTTGGTGGTGTTGTTCCTAGAGAATATATACCAGTAGTTGATAAAGGCCTTCAAGAAGCACTTGCTGGAGGTGTTCTAGCAGGATATCCTATGGTAGATGTTAAATGTACATTATTTGATGGATCATATCATGATGTTGACTCATCTGAAATGGCATTTAAGATTGCTGCTTCAATGGCTTTAAAAGAAGCTAAAAATAAATGTAATCCTACAATACTTGAACCAATAATGAAAGTTGATGTAGTTGTTCCAGAAGAATTCTTAGGAACAGTTATGGGAGACTTAACAAGTAGAAGAGGTAAACCACTTGGTAATGAATCAAGAGGTAAAAACTTATGTATAAGTGCTATGGTTCCACTTGCAGAGATGTTTGGATACATGACAGATTTACGTTCTAATACACAAGGACGTGGAACTTACCAAATGTTCTTTGATCATTATGAACCAGTTCCAAAAAATATTGAAATGGAAATTATTAAAAGAAATAGTGTTGCTGAATAAAAGTAACATGTAAAAAATTGCAATAATACTTGAAAAATGGTAGAGTATTAGATAAAATAATATTTGTAAAAGAAAGGAAGGAATTTAAATATTATGGCAAGAGAAAAATTTGATCGTTCAAAACCACATGTTAATATTGGTACTATTGGACACGTTGACCATGGTAAAACAACATTAACAGCTGCTATTACAAAGGTTTTAGCTAAAGATGGTGGTGCAGAATTCGTTGATTATGCTAATATCGATAAAGCACCAGAAGAAAGAGAAAGAGGTATTACAATTAATACAGCTCACGTTGAGTATCAAACTAAAAATAGACACTATGCTCACGTTGACTGTCCAGGACATGCTGACTATGTTAAAAACATGATCACAGGTGCTGCACAAATGGATGGAGCTATCCTTGTAGTTTCTGCTACAGATGGACCAATGCCTCAAACAAGAGAACACATCTTATTATCAAGACAAGTTGGTGTTCCAAGAATGGTTGTATTTATTAATAAATGCGACATGGTTGATGATCCAGAACTTTTAGACTTAGTTGAAATGGAAGTTCGTGAATTATTAACTGAATATGGATTTGATGGAGATAATACTCCAATCATTAGAGGTTCTGCTCTTAAAGCTCTTGAAGGAGATGCTAAATATGAAGAAGCTATCCATCAATTAATGGATGCAGTTGATTCATGGATTGAAACTCCAGTAAGAGATACTGAGAAACCATTCTTAATGAGTATCGAAGATGTATTTACTATCACAGGACGTGGAACTGTTGTTACAGGACGTGTTGAAAGAGGTAAATTAAATCTTAATGATGAAGTTGAAATCGTAGGTATCAGAGATACTAAGAAAACTGTAGTAACTGGTATTGAAATGTTCAGAAAATCACTAGACTATGCTGAAGCTGGAGATAATGCTGGTGTATTACTTCGTGGTATCAACAGAGAAGACGTTGAAAGAGGACAAGTTCTTGCAAAACCAGGAACAGTTACTCCACATAAGAAATTCAAAGCTAGTGTTTACGTATTAACTAAAGAAGAAGGTGGAAGACATACTCCATTCTTCACAAATTATAGACCACAATTCTATTTCAGAACAACTGACGTAACTGGTGTTATCGAGTTACCTCAAGGAACTGAAATGGTTATGCCTGGTGATAACGTAAATATTACAGTTGAATTAATCACTCCAATTGCTATCGAAAACGGAACTGAATTCTCAATCCGTGAAGGTGGTAGAACAGTTGGTGCTGGTAAAGTTTCTGAAATTATTGAATAATTAAGAATCTAAAAAAGAGTTCATATTTTTGAACTCTTTTTTTATACCATATACATGTTATTTGTATCATCAAGTAATATATCACTTGATGATTCTAATTTAGATACTCTTGCTTCTAACTTTCTTACTTGTCTTTCTAATTTTGAAATTCTTTGTTCGTAGTTTTCTTCCTCGTATCCGTAATTATCATTATGATATTCATTAGGAACCATCATATTTGGAACAACGTTAGGCCCATATGCCATATAATTGTTATTGCCTTGAAAACCAGATGGCATCATATTCATCATTGGGTTAAAATATCCACCGCTTTGTGTATTAGAATATATCATATTTCTTGATTTTTTCATGTAATCACCTATATTACATTATATGACAAATAGTTTAATTTAGTGTATAATTATTTTGTGATTTGTATGAGACTTAAAAAGATTAAAAATTCAGATAAAATAGTTAGAGAATGTAAATACTTTGTAGATAATCCCAGTAGATATAAAAATAAATGGAATGTAGTATTTGGAAATTCTAATAATATTGAAATTGAAATTGGAATGGGCAAAGGAGACTTTTTAATAAGTAAAGCTTTAGATAACCCTAGTATTAACTATATAGGTATTGAAAAATATGATAGTGTTTTAGTATATGTTAAAAGGAAATTAGATGAATTAAATATTAATAATCTTAGAATTATAAATATAGATGCAATTAATTTATTAGATGTATTTGGTGAAGAGATAAGTAAAATATATCTTAATTTTTCTGATCCTTGGCCTAAGAAAAGACATGCTAAAAGGAGACTTACTCATGAAAAATTTTTGACTATATACGATCAAGTATTTGTAAACAAAAGTGTAAATATAGAAATGAAAACTGATAATGATGATTTGTTTGAATATTCATTAGAATCTTTTAAAGAACATGGTTATAAAGTAAATAAGATTGATAGAAATATAGATGATAAGTACAAAACAGAATACGAAAAGAAGTTTATGGAAAAAGGTAAAAATATTAACTTTGTTTCTATATGTAAATAGCACTTTAAAATAATTATAATTTTTGCTATAATATAAATGATTGGAGAATGTATGTATAAGAAGTTTATATTAATAATTGTATTATTAGTATTTATATTAACTGGATGTACTTCTAAGAAATTAGAAGATTTAACAATTGAAGAAGCATTATCTACTGGATTAACAAGTAATGCTGAACTTTATAATACTAATAATATTGGATATAGATATTATTTGCCAAGAGGTTTTACAGTTGAAGAAGATAGAGATAATATTCAAATATTAAAATCTGATGATATTGAGTATTTTTTGAATGTTGATTTAGTTAGTTATTATAATAAAACAGCAGTTACAAGAGATGAAAATGCATCTAATGCTTATAAATATTTGCCAATAAGTTTAAATAATAAAACTGGTTTTTTAGAAATTACTCAAAATAATGATTACTTTTTAATAAAAATGGTTTATAATTATGCTATAATAGAAGCACAAGTGAAGGAATCACAAATTAATAGTTCTATTGTAAATATGGCATATATAGTTTCATCTATAAAGTTTAATGATTTTGTTATAAATAATAAGTTTGGAGAAGATGTTTTAGAGTTAAAAGAAACTACTTATAAGATATTCGCTCCTGCTAAGCAAAAAGAAGAAACGAAAACATATGCATATTATTTAGAGCAATATAATGAGTATACTGGAGAAATTAATAATAATCAATTTCAAGATCCTGATGTAATTAATTAAGGAAGAGGTGAATCCAATGGGTTTATTTAGAAAAATAAAGGATATTTTCTATGATGAGGAAATAGTAGAAGTTCCGGATAATGAAGAAAAAGAAGAAAATGAAGAAATAAGAAATAGACAAGAGCCACCAGTTATAGAAGAAATAACTGCTCCTGTTAAAACAGTAAAATTTGATGTTGATGATGAAGAAGAGGAAGAAGAAGACACAAATAAGTTTAATGAAAGAGAGCTCTTTAAACCAGAGAAAACATTTGATTTTCCTGTATTTGATGAAGAAGAGGAAGAGATAAAGACTAGAAGTAAAACTAATGTTTTAGAATTACAGAAAGAATTAGAGCAGAGAAGCATGAATTCAAGGGAAAGAGTATATGAAAGAAATGAAACTCATCCAGAAGAAGTAAGTAATAATAATTCAACATTTAAACCTAGTCCTGTAATATCCCCAGTATATGGAATCTTAGATAAGAATTACACAAAAGAGGAAATAGTAGAGAAAAAAGATGTGGACAAGCCTTATAAAGGTGATATTAATTATGACTATGTTAGAAGAAAAGCTTATGGAACTTTAGAAGATGAATTGGAAGATACTTTAACAAAAGTAAATACAAATATAGTTGATGAGGTCGATGAACTTGAAAAAGAAATAGATGGATTGCCAAAACCAACTAAAAATATTGAAGAATTACTTGGTCAAATTGAGAGAAATGCAACAATAGGTGAGCTTGAAGAAAAAGCTAAAAATGAAATGATTGATGAAGAAGAGGAAGAGGAACAACAAGAAGAAGTAAAACCTGAGGTAGATGATAATACACTTGAGCATGATCTATTTAATTTAATAGATTCTATGTATGAAGATAAGGAGGAATAAAAAGGGATGGAAATGTTAAAAGAAGCATTACCAATAGTAATTTATATGTTGTTGATTGTATTACTTATAGTATTGATAGTATTTTTCATAAAAGCAATTTATACAGTAACTAAAGTTAATAAAATAGTTGATGATGTGGATGGAAAAATACAAACATTAAATGGAGCTTTTGCTCTTATTGATACTATAACAGATAAAATTTCATCATTAAGTGATTATATAGTGAATATAATTAATGAGAAATTGGTTAAACTATTTTCTAGAAAAAGAAAAAAAGATTATGATATTGAAGAGGAGGAAGAAGAATATGAGTAGAAAAGGTTATGGAAAATTATTAGTTGGCTTAGGAATTGGAGCTGGTTTAGGTTTACTGTTTGCCCCTAAAAAAGGTAGCGAAACTAGAGAGGATTTAAAAAAGAAAATAGATGAATTATATGCTAAAGTAAAAGAAATAGATCCTGAAGATGTTAAAAAGACAATAGTTAAAAAAATAGATGAGTTAAAAAAGGAATTAGCAGATTTAGACAAAGAAAAAGTAACTGCTATTGCTAAAAAACAAGCTGCAAATATTCAAGCAAAAGCAGAGGAATTATATGACTATGCTAAAGAAAAGGGAACTCCAGTATTAGAAAATGCTGTTGATGAAGTGAGAACTCAAGCTATTAAATTTTCTAAAGAAGTTACTAAAAAATTAGAAAGTACAAAAAAACCAACAAATACAAAAAAAGTTAAAAAAGCATAGGGATGTAAACTATTTAAAGATAATTATACAATTATCTTTTTTTATTGTATAATAATGTTATGAAAAAGATATTAGAAAGCAAAGTTTTTAGAATAATATTATGTATAATTGTAATAACAAGCATGTTTTATTTACCAGCTTGCTTTAATACTATTTTGAAATATATTGGAATAAATAATGACAATTTGTCTTCAATTATATCATTAGCAGTATATTTATTTGTTATTGCATTTGTTTATTTTCAAGAATTAAAAAACGAGTTTAAAATTTTCAAGAAAGATTTTAAAAATTGTGTTGATACTGGTCTTAAATATTGGCTATTAGGATTTTTTATAATGATTGTTTCTAATCTGATAATTAATTATTTGATAATGGGTGGTAACATTGCTGCTAATGAAGAGATGAACAGACAAGCAATTTTAGAAAATCCTCTTTTATATACAATAATGACTATTGGTGTTTTTGCACCATTTATCGAAGAAATTCTTTTTAGAAAAAGTACTGATAAAATATTTAAAAAAGAAATATATTACTATGTATTAAGTGGTGTCTTATTTGGCTTTGCACATGTAATGGCAGATTTAAGTAGTGTTCTTAACCTATTATATATAATACCTTATGGAGCACTTGGATATGTTTTTGCTCTTATGGATAAAAAAACAAACACAATATTCACAAGTATTATGTTCCATTCTTTACACAATTTACTTACACTAATCATGTTATTGTTAGTTTTATAGGAGGACTTTATGGAAGAAGATTCAAAGAAGTCCCATATTTTTGTTAATATTTTTATCATATTGACAATTACATTGATATCTATTTATTTATATTCAAGATATACTGAACACAATAAAATTGTAATGAATGAATATAGGGTAGTGAGCGAAGACATTCCTTTAAATTTTAGTGGAATTAAAATAGTTCATTTTAGTGATTTATATTTTGGAAATACAACAGATATTAAAGAAGTTGATAGACTAGTTGAAAAAATCAATTTAGTAAAACCAGATTTAATTATTTTTACTGGAAATTTATATGGAAATAAAGTAAAAAAAGAAAAAGAATTACAATCATCTTTAATTAAATTAGATGCTAAACTTGGTAAATATGCTGTAAAAGGAAATAAAGATTATTATGAAAACTTTGAAACTTTTATGGAAGAAATAGATTTTAAAGTACTAAATAATGAGTATGAATTAATATATAACGAGGATTTAACCCCAATATATTTATGCGGACTTAATAGTTCATTAAAGGAAGAAGTAAATTTAGATAATTGTAATAGTTATTTTACTGATAATGAAATAGAATTATATAAGATTTATGCTATTCATGAAGGAGATCCTTCTAAAAAAATAGTAGAGAATAGTACACCTAATTTAATTTTATCTGGTAATTCTTTAGGAGGATTAATAAACATTCCATTCTATGGGCCTTTAATACTACCTAACGGAAGTAAAAAATATAATGAAAGTTATTATAAAATTAATAATACAGAAATATTTATATCAAATGGAATAGGTACTAATGATAAATCATATAGATTTTTAAATAAACCATCCTTTAATTTATATAGGCTAAAGTCTTTAAAATAAAAATATACCTCACATATTATAAAGTGAGGTGTTTTTTATGTATCATAATTTTAAAGGTGGAGATAGATTTGTAGGAGCAGCTGCACCATTTCTTTTAGGAGCTTTAACTGGTGGTGTAACATATGCAGCATTCAATCCATATAGACCTAGACCAGTTTATTATCCATATTATGGTGGATATAATTATGGTTATGGCTACAATAACTATTATCCTTATTACTAATTAATTGGAAGCACAATTTTTACAGTAGTTCCCTTATTTATAATAGAATTATATGTTATTTTTCCTTTATGTGCTTCTATTATTTCTTTGGACAAGCATACTCCAAGACCTGTTCCTTTTTCTTTTGTTGTATTAAATGGTGTAAATAAATTATTTAATGTTTCATTATCCATTCCAATACCATAATCTTTAATTATTATATTTAAATTTTTATTTATATAACAAGTAATATCTATATTAGAATTAATTTCACTAGCTTCAATAGAATTTTTTATAATATTTATAAGGACTTGCTTGATTCTATTATAATCAGCATTAATTATTATGTCTTTTTCAGTTTTAAAATTTAATCTAATTTTTTTGTTATCAATTAAAGAAATTAAAATATTTTTAACTTCATCTAATAATGTATCTAATTCAAATTTATTTTTTTCAATCTTTATTTTACTAAACTCTCTAAAATCATTTAATAAATTAATAGTTCTTTCAACTTCACTATTTATAATATTTAAATATTTAATAGACTTTTCTTTATTATCAATATTAATCATTGATAAATATCCTTTAATAACGGCTAAAGGGTTTTTTATTTCATGCGTTATTTTAAATAAAGATACCTTTAATTCAGATTCTTTTTTGTATTCTTTTAATAAATTTTGAAGATCTAAAATCTTATAAGATCTATCAATAATGTAAAATATAATAAAATATGATACCAAGAATACTAATATCATTATGATATTTAATATGAAGTATGAGATAATTACCATTATTATTAATAGGATATAATTACTATACTTATAATTTTTTAATAGAATGTTTAATGCAATTGGTATCATAAATAACAATGTTATAATTAAATAACCTATTTCAAAAGAGTTATGTATAAATTCTATAGAAATAAGTGCTATCAAAATGCTTACAATAGTTCTTTTATCTTTAAGTGAAATAAGAAATATTAAGAATATAAATATAATATTTATTTTATTAAATAAGAGATTATTAAACATAATTATTAAAAGTAGAGAAATAAGTAATGATGAATCTAAGATAGTTTTGTTAGCATCTTCATTTAAATTTTGTTTATTACATACATAAACTATGTATAAGATGTTAGGAAGTAGAATAAAGAATACATCAATAATTATATTTAAAAAAAATATCATTATTTCACCTCAAAATAATGATATCAAATAGTTTTGTCGAATTTTGTCGAAAAAAGTAAAAAAGTGATAAATACTATCACTTTAAGTCTACTATATATTTTTTTAATTCTTTTGAATTAGCACCAAATATAATTTTTAGTTGATTATCAACTTCAACAATTCCTCTAGCTCCTAATTTTTGAATTCCATCTTTGTCAACAATTTCCATATCTTTAAGTGTAACTTTTAATCTAGACATATTTACTTCAACATCTAGTATATTTTCTTTACCACCTAAACATTGTATTAATTTATTTATTTCAAGAGAAAAATCTTTTTTTCTTAATTTAACAATTATTAATGAAATAATAATTAATACAGATAATATGATTAAATATTGCCAATACATAATTTATCACCTATAAACATTATACTATATATTTTAATAAATTTCTACTCAGTAAAAAAGAGCTCAAATTTGAACTCTTTTTATAGACACTCAACAAAAGTATCATTCAAGCATCTTACAGCACACATACATCCAACATCCATTGTAAATATTGAATCAGTACTTACGTATGGGTATATACTAGTTGTATCTGGATTTGGAGCTAAAACTCTAAAAGTGCAGCAACAGCCATTGATTTTTTCAACTCTAAATACACTACTTGTAACACCTTCTTCAGTTCTAGTTGTAGGCATTGACCAAGGAACTCCATTTCCACAACAAGTATAAAGCATAATTGGTCTAGTATTGAATATAACACTATTTGTGCCACCACCTAATGCAGGTCTATCACAAGAATTTAAACAATTTTCAGGGCAAGCATTGTCTTGAAGAATTTTAATTACTTGTAATATTTCAGCAACACAATTGTCGCAGCATCTGTTATCTGTATTGCTACTACCATTATTCATATTTATCCACTCCTTTATTCTTTTCACTTATAATTTATGCGTTAGTATCCAAAAAGTGAATCCTTTTACCTATATTTAATTTTAAATAATTATATGATAAAATTAATTAAGAGGTAATTATGGATAAATTTTTAGAAAAAATTAAAAATAAAAAATTAAGAATAGCAGTAGATATACTATTTATATTAATGGGTTTAGTATTAATATATTTCTTTTGGATGTAAGGAGGAATACTAATGGGATTGTTTTCTAAAATTAAAAGTGTATTTACTAAGAAAGAAGAAAAGAAAGATACAATTGAATCTAAAGAAATTAGATCATATGAAAAAGGCTTAGAGAAAACTAAGAAAGAATTTGTTAATAAGTTAAATATTTTAGGCATTAAATATACTAAAATTAACGATGATTTTTTTGACGAATTAGAAGAATTATTAATTATGTCTGATATTAGTGTTGAAACTGTTATGTTTATGATTGATAAACTTAAGAAAAGATGTAAAGAAGAAAAAATTGAAAACTTTGATGAATTAAAAGAGGTAATAGTTGATGAATTATTATTCTTATATGTAGATGGTGAAGTTGTAAGTTCTAAATTAAATATTAAAGATAATGAACTTAATGTGGTTTTATTTGTTGGAGTTAATGGAGTAGGTAAAACTACTAGTATAGCCAAACTAGCATCTAAATTAGTTAAAGATAATAAAAAAGTAATGTTAATTGCTGGTGATACTTTTAGAGCAGGGGCAGTGGAACAATTATCTATTTGGGCTAAAAGAGTAGGATGTGAATTCTTTGGTAGTGAAAACAAAGATCCTTCAAGTGTTGTTTATGATGGCCTAGAACTCGCTAAAAAAGAAAATATTGATGTAGTTTTGGTTGATACTGCTGGCAGACTTCAAAATAAAACTAATTTAATGATGGAATTAGAGAAAATTAATAAGGTTATAAATAATGTAACCCCTAATGCACTTAAAGAGACTCTTTTAGTTATAGATGCATCAACTGGACAAAATGGTATAGATCAAGCTAAAAGTTTTAAAGAAATAACTAATGTAACAGGATTAATATTAACTAAAATGGATGGTTCTGCAAAAGGAGGAATTGTTCTTAGTATTAAAAAAGATACTGGAATACCTGTTAAATTTATTGGATTTGGAGAAACAGTTGATGATTTAATGTCATTTGATATTGAAAAATATATTTATGGATTATTCAAGGAGTTTTAAATGGAAGAAAGAGAAAAAATTATTGAACTTTATGAATTATATAAAGGATTACTTACAGAAAATCAAAGATTATATTTTGAAAATTATTATTATGAAGATTTAAGTTTGAACGAAATCGCTTATAATAATAAAGTATCTAAAACTTTAGCGAGTAAAATAATAAATAATACTATAAAGAAATTAGAACATTATGAAGAAATTTTAAATTTTAATTATAAAGAAAACAAATTAAAGAATTTATTAAATAAAATTGATGATAGTAAAATAAAAACAGTAATTGAAGAAATTTTATATAAAGACTAGTAAAACCAATAATTATTATTTATAATATAATTATAGAAGGGTGATTTAATATGAATAAAAAAGGATGGACATTAGTTGGCGAGTTAATAGCATTTTTAATAGCAGTTATATTATTAATTTATGCAATATATGCACTTAATAGATTAGGGCTAGTAAGAGATATGGATGAGGCTATACCAGGAGTTAAACCTAGTTTAATCATAAGTGGAAAACATGTAAATTATGAAACAGTTGAAAACAATTTAATTGAAGCTACAAAAAAGTATGTAAAAGATAAATATGATAATAAATTTGATAGTGAAGTTGTGATTGTTAGAGTTAGTCAACTTGTTAAAAATGGTTACATAAGTACAATAAGAGATAATAAAAATAAAACTTGTAGTGGTTATGTAAGAGTATATAATAATGGGATAGATAATACTTATTCTCCATATTTAAGATGTAGCCAGTATGTAAGTAATGGCTATGAAGAAGAATATGATTGGTAGTTTTTAAATTATTTAGTGTGTTAAGGCAAATTTGCCTTTTTTCTTTTTATTGTATATAATACTTACTAGGAAGTGAAAAAATGGAAGTAACTAAAGTTGATAATCCTATAACCGCAGTTAGAATTACACAATATCCTAGTGATAATAAAAATGAATTTTTATTAGTAGGAAGAAGCAATGTAGGTAAAAGTAGTTTTATAAATACAATTATTAATAGGAAAAATTTTGCAAGGACTAGTGCTAAACCTGGTAAAACTCAAACATTAAATTTTTATTTATGCAACGATTCATTTTATTTAATAGATGCTCCTGGATATGGATATGCCCTTGTATCTCATAAAACTCAGCAAAAGTTTGGATTAATGATTGAAGAGTATTTAAAGGGAAGGCCTAATTTAAAACATGTTTTTTTACTTGTTGATTATAGACACAAACCAACAGAGGATGATATTTTAATGTATAATTTTTTAAAGTATTATCATTTACCAGTTACAATAGTTTGTACTAAATATGATAAAGTAAATAAATCAGCAAGAGATAAACAAGATAAATTAATAAAAGATAGTTTTGAAATATCTCCTGGAGATGAAGTTATTAATTTTTCATCATTAACTAAGACTGGTAGAGATAGAATATATGCGATAATTGATAGTTATGATAATAAAGAACCTATTCAAATAATTGAATAGGTTTTAATTTATGCAAAAAATTAGCAATCATGTATTGACATTGCTAATTTTGCATACTATAATAATGTTAGCACTTAAACAAAAAGAGTGCTAAAGGAGGCAAATATGATTAATAGTAGACAAAATGATATTCTTAAAGAAATAATTGAAGAATATATTAAAACTGCTAGACCAGTTAGTTCTAAAAGTTTATGTAGAAAATTTAAATGTTCTTCAGCAACTATTAGAAATGATATGGCTACACTTGAAAACTTTGGATACTTAGAAAAAACTCATATTTCTTCCGGACGTATTCCATCTGAAACAGGATATCGTTATTATGTAGACAATCTTATGGAACCAAAAGATATCTCTGGATCTGATATGCTTAAACTTCAAACTATATTTTCTAATAAGCAACTAGATTTAAATGATGCTATTAGTAAAAGTTTGGAGATAATAGCGGATATGACTAATTACACATCAGTTGTACTTGGTTCTTCTGCTAAAGATAATACTTTAAAGAAAGTAGAAGTTGTTCCAATTAGTGAATCAAGGTTAATTGCGATAGTAATTACTGATAAAGGACATGTTGAAAATAAGGAAATTACTTTATCAGAAAGAGTTGATTCAAAAGAAGTTATGAAAGCTACAGAACTTCTTAATAAAATGTTAGTTGGTACACCACTTACTGAAGTAGGAAGCAAACTTGAATATGATATAAAACCAATAATCGCTAATTATGTTAAGAATTATGAAGTTTTATATAATGCTTTCTATGAAGCATTAAGTAATTTTACTGAAGAGAAAAGTGTTAAATTTAGTGGTAAAGTCAATATGTTAAAACAACCAGAATTTGATAAGGTCGATGATGTTAAAAACATTATAAGTAAATTTGAAAGCAAAGATGTTGTGAATAAAATTGAAGGTACTGATAATGAGGTTAAGGTATATATTGGCAAAGAAAGTGAATTTGATGATAATGTAACTATAGTTAAAACAAAATATAAGACTGCATCTGATGAAGGAACTATAGCTGTTATAGGTCCAAAAAGAATGGAATATGAAAGAGTAGTAACGCTCTTAGAATATATTAAGAAAAGCATAGAGGAGAATAACAATGGTAAATAGTTTAGAAGAATATAAGGAAGTTATGCACTGCTATTATAATGTTCTTGATAATATTGATAAAATAAATGAATACGCTTTAGAACTAGAAAGAGTTTTCAAAAAAATTGATGATATATCAGAATCTGATATTTATATGGCAGATGAGCTATTTAATAAACTTTCTGATGAATTGAAGATTATGTTTTTAAGGTCACATGGAAGGGTATTACAGTTCGATTATCCTGAAAGATACGAAAAAGATTTAGAAATGATTAAAAAATATGATCAACGTAGAGCTGAAAGAATCTTAAAGAAATAGTTTAGGAGGAGTTATGAAAGAAAAGAAAAATAAGAAATGTAAATGTGATCATGACTGCAATTGCGGTGATGATTGCAAATGTAATGAAGATTCTAAATGTAATGAAAACTGCAACTGTGATGGTGTTTGCAAGTGTGGTGAAAACTGTACTTGTAAAAAAGAAGCAGAAGAGAAGTATTTAAGACTCCAAGCAGAATTCATTAATTTTAGAAATAGAACATCTATAGAAGTATCAAATTTATTAAAGTATGAAGGAGAAACTTTTATTAAAGAACTTCTTACTACTGTTGATAATTTTGAAAGAGCTATTGTGATGGATGATAATAATGATATGTCTGATGAAGTAAGTAAATTTCTTAGTGGATTTAAAATGATTTATGGAAATTTAAAAAGCTTATTAGACAAATATGAAATCAAAGAAATAGATGCTTTAGGTAAAGAATTTAATCCAACGTATATGGATGCAGTGTTAACTGAACATGATGAGGCTAAACCTGCTAATGTAGTTGTTGAGGTTCTTACTAAAGGTTATATGTATAAAGATAAAGTTATTAGACCTGCTATGGTAAAGGTAAATAATTAATGAACAAAAAAGTACATGCACTTATATCTTTGATGAACTGTTTTCCTTCTTATGATAATAAAAGTATTGATGATATTATAGATTATGTTTTAGATTATAGTGAAGAAATGGAAACAGTAAGTTGTAAGATGAATATGGAAATTCTTAGACTCTTAGATGAAGGATATACTGAGAATGAAATATATGATATGATTGATGGCCTTTTACCAAAAGGTATAGAGAATTTATCTGAAGACCAAAAGTTAGTCATCAGAAATGATGCCAAAAAATTAATTTTAAAAAGAAAGGAAAATTTAAATTATGAGTAATAAAATTATAGGTATAGACTTAGGTACTACTAATAGCTGTGTAGCTGTTTTGGAAGGTGGCGAAGCTAAAGTAATTCCAAATGCGGAAGGAAATAGAACAACACCATCTGTAGTATCTTATAAAAATGGAGAAATTAGAGTAGGAGATGTAGCTAAAAGAGAAGCTCAAACTTCTACTGATGTAATTAGTTCTATTAAAAGATTAATGGGAACTGATAAAAAAGTAAAAGCTAATGGAAAGGAATATACACCTCAAGAAGTAAGTGCACAAATTCTTATGAATTTAAAGAAAAGTGCAGAAGATTATTTAGGTAGTGAAGTTAAAAAGGCAGTTATAACTGTTCCAGCATATTTTAATGATGCCCAAAGACAAGCGACTAAAGATGCTGGTAAGATTGCTGGTTTAGAAGTTGAAAGAATTATTAATGAACCAACTGCTGCTGCCCTTGCTTATGGACTTGATAAACAAGATAAAGCACAAACTGTACTTGTTTATGACTTAGGTGGAGGAACATTCGATGTATCTATCCTTGAATTAGGTGATGGAGTATTCGAAGTAAAAGCTACTGCTGGTAACAATAAACTAGGTGGAGATGATTTTGATAATAGAATTATTGACTACTTAGTATCCGAATTTAAGAAAGATAATGGCATAGATTTATCTAAAGATAAACTTGCTATGCAAAGATTAAAAGAAGGAGCTGAAAAAGCTAAAAAAGATTTAAGTGGAGTAGTAACAACTCAAATAAGCTTACCATTCATCACTCAAGGTGAAAATGGACCACTTCATTTAGATATGACTTTAACAAGAGCTAAATTTGAAGATTTAATTAGTGATTTAGTTGAATCAACTAGAAAAGAAGTTAGAAATGCATTAAAAGATGCAGGATTAGATAAGAAAGATATTAATAAAGTTTTATTAGTAGGTGGATCTACTCGTGTTCCATGTGTTCAAGCTTTAGTTAAAGAAGAATTAGGAACAGAGCCAAGTAAAGAAATTAACCCAGATGAAGCAGTTGCAATGGGAGCTGCTATTCAAGGTGGAGTTTTAACTGGTGAAGTTGAAGACTTAGTATTACTTGATGTAACACCACTATCTTTAGGACTTGAAACTTTAGGAAATGTTATGACAGTATTAATTCCAAGAAATACAACAATTCCTACAACAAAATCTCAAGTATTTTCTACTGCTGCTGATAATCAACCAGCTGTTGATATTCATATTTTACAAGGTGAAAGACCAATGGCTAGTGATAATAAAACACTTGGACATTTCCAACTTACTAACATACCACCAGCACCAAGAGGAGTACCTCAAATTGAAGTATCTTTTGATATAGACGCTAATGGTATTGTTAATGTTAAGGCTAAAGACTTAGGAACTAACAAAGAACAAGCTATAACAATAACATCTAATACTAATCTTACAGATGAAGAAATTGATAGAATGATGAAAGAAGCAGAAGCTAATAAAGAAGCAGATGAAAAAAAGAAAGAATTAGCAGAAGCTAAAAATGAAACAGAACAATTAATATTTACATCTGAAAAAGCAGTAAAAGATTTAGGTGATAAAGTTAAAGATGATGAAAAGAAAGATATTGAATCTTTAGTAGAAGATGCTAAAAAAGCATTAGAGACAGATGATTTAGATAAGATCAAAGAAGCTAAAGATAAATTATCTGAAAAAGCAATGGCATTATCTTCAAGAGTTTATGAAGAAATAAATAAAGCACAACAAGAATCTCAAGCAAATACTTCTGAATCTAAAGAAGACAAAAAAGAAGATAATGTTAAAGAAGCTGAATATGAAGAAAAATAAATAAATAATTAGGACTCATTCTTTGGGTGAGTCCTATTATAATATAAGGTAGAAGAATATGAGTAAAATAAGAACTGAGTGGGATTTAACTAAAATATTTAAAAGTGATGAAGAATTTTTAAGTGCAATTAAAACTTTGGAAAAATTAAAATCTAATTATAAAAAATATAAAGGTAAAATATTATCAAATAAGGATACTTTTAAAGACTTTTTATTATTTCAAAAAGATGTTAGCATGTTAGTTGAAAAAGTATATGTTTATGCATATTTAGGTTATTATGCATGTATGGATAATGTAAAATTTCAAGAATATACTGAGATGGCTAATAAAATATCAGATGAAATAGATCAGGAAGGAAGTTTTGTAACTCCAGAAATATTATCATCTGAATATAAGAAAGTGTTAAAGTTATTAAAAGAATCTGATATGCTAGAAGAATCTTTTAGATTTGAAAAAATATTTAGATATAAAGAGCATACTTTATCAGATAATGAAGAAAGATTATTATCTAATTTAAATGAAGTATTTAGGACTCCAGAAAATTCATTTATGTCTTTAAATAACCAAGATATTAATTTAGGATTTATTAAAGATGAAAAAGGTAAAAAAGTTAGTCTTACAAGTTCTAATTATGGAAAATATATAACTTCTAAGAATTCTAGAGTAAGACGTCAAGCATTTAAAAATATGTATAAATTTTATGAAAATCATATAAATACAATCAGTTCTTTATATATTTCATCTGTTAAAACTGATGAAATATATGCAAAAATAAAAAGATTTAATAATGCAATTGAATCTAGTTTATATCATGATAATATATCTACTACTTTATATAATAATTTAATTGAAGTAAATGATAATAATTTAAAATATTTAAAAGAATATTATAAGATTAAAGCAAAAATACTAGGTATCAAAAAATTAAATATGTATGATTTAGGAGTTAATGCATCTAGTATAAAAGAAAAAGATATTCCTTATGAGGAGTGTTTAAATATTATTTATAATGCACTAAGTCCTTTAGGAAATAAATATATAAATGATTTAAAAAGCGTTATAGATAATGGTACTGTTGATGTGTATCCAAAAAAATCTAAAAGAAGTGGAGCATATCAATGGGGAACATATAAAACAACTTATGTATCATTAAACTATGAAAATAACTATGAAGGAGTAGATACACTAATTCATGAATTAGGGCATGCAATGCATTCATATTATTCTGATTTAAATCAAAGTTTTACTTATGCATCTTATCCTATATTTTTAGCGGAAATTGCATCAACTGTTAATGAAATATTACTTGAAGAATATATGCTAAAGAATGCTAAAACCAAGAAAGAAAAAGTATATTATGTAAGTGATTACTTAGATAAATTTAAAGCAACTGTTTATAGACAGACTATGTTTGCTGAATTTGAATATATTATTCATGATAAATACAGTAGAGGTGAAGTTCTTACTAAAGATTTATTATGTGATGAATATTATAAACTTAATAAAAAGAACTTTGCTCCAGTAATAAATGTTAACGAAGAAATTAAATATGAATGGGCAAGAATACCACATTTTTATACACCATTTTATGTTTATAAATATGCAACTGGATTTATATGTGCATCCTTAATTGCAGATAAGCTATTAAATGGCAATGAAAAATTTAAAGAAAAATATATTAAATTCTTAAGTAGTGGAGGTTCTAATTATCCACTTAATATACTAAAAGAATTAGGTATTGATATAGAAGATGCCGAAACATTACAAAGTGTATATGAAATATTTAATAAAAAAGTAAAGATGTTAAAAGACTTAACAAAATAGAGGTGAATTATGGCAAAGAAAGATTACTATGAAGTATTAGGTGTTCCTAAAACTGCTAGTGAACAGGAAATTAAAAGTGCCTTTAGAAAATTAGCTAAAAAATATCATCCTGATGTATGCAAAGATCCTGATGGAGCAGAAAAATTTAAAGAAGCTCAAGAAGCATATTCAGTTTTATCTGATGCAAATAAAAGAAAAACATATGATCAATTTGGTCATGCTGCTTTTGAACAAGGTGCACCAGGTGGTGGAGGATATTCATATGGAAATGGTAACTTTAATGGTATGGATTTCTCTGATATTTTTGATGAAATATTTGGAAGAAGTAATAGCGATTTTTCATCATTTGGGTTTGAAGATTTATTTGGTGGTGGAAAGAAAAAATCAAATAGAGCTAAGTCTGGCAGAGATTTAGGATATGCAATGGAAATATCTTTTGAAGAAGCTATAAATGGTTGTAAAAAAGATATTGAACTTGAAACAATGGATAATTGTCCAGAATGTGATGGAAAAGGTGGCTTTGGTGAAGAGGTTTGTTCTGTTTGTAATGGATCAGGAGCTGAAGTTAAACAAGCCAGTACATTATTTGGAACATTTCAAACCAGAACAACTTGTCATGCTTGTGGTGGATCAGGTAAAGTATTTAGAGAAATATGTAAAAAATGTAGAGGTAATGGTCAAGTAAAAACAACTAAAGTAATAACTATTACTGTACCTAAGGGAATAGATAATAAAGAGCAACTAAGAATAAGTGGAAAAGGGGAACCAGGTATAAATGGAGGGCCTAATGGAGATTTATATATTGAAATTAGAATAAAACCACATCCATTATATACAAGAAAAGATAATGATATTTATATAGATATGCCAGTTACCATTTGTGATCTTGTATTAGGGACCACTAAAACAATAAAAACACTAGATGGATATGTAGATTTAAAAATACCTGCTGGTTCATCAAATGATGATATATTAAAAATAAAAGGTAAAGGTGTTGATAATGGCTCTTGGAAAGCAGGAGACTTTTATGTTAATCTAAAACTTATCACGCCAACTAAATTGACAAGAGATCAAAAGAAATTGTTTGAAGAATTAAGCGAAACAGATTTAGAAAATTATAAGGAATTTAGTGAATTTGAAAAACTAAATAGATAGGGGGGTTATGAAAAAAACAATTAAAACATATGTTGAAAAACTATATCCTGGAGTAATATATTATGATTCACATGAATATGAAGTAGAAGAAAGAAATCCTGAAAAAATAAAAAATAATGGCAATGTTCAAGGATTTAGATTCTTTGATGTTGAATATGTTATAGATAGTAATAAAAAATATAAAGGAGAAAAAGTAAACTATTCTAATTGGTATTTTTATGGAAGTAGATTAAATATTAATGATCTTGAGTTTATCTTTGGAGATAATACTCAAGTAAAAAAATTAATAAAGTTTATGAAAAACAATGGATATGAATATGCTTGTTATACACAGACAGGAAATTTTATACCAATGGAAATAGAAGATATAACATATGAAGAGTATATCTCAGGTAAGAAAAAGGTGTTAAAGAAAGACTGACACCTTTTTGTTTGACTTTTATATCTAAAATGTTATAATTTTAAGCGTTATTGGAGTACTATATGGAAAGATATAAAGAGATTGAAAGAAGTATTATTAAGAAATTTAGAAAAGAAATATGGGCCAGATTTGTTAAGGCTGTTAAAGACTATAAATTAATAAATGAAAATGATAATATAATGGTATGCATAAGTGGTGGTAAAGATTCTTTTTTACTAGCTAAATGTATTCAAGAATTAGAAAGGCATTCTGATATTAAGTTTAATGCTCATTATGTTGTGATGAATCCTGGATATAATGAAAAGAATCATGAAATGATTCTTAAGAATGCAGATATATTGAATATTCCAATTGAGATATTTTCTTCAGATATATTTAATGTAGTTACAAGTGTAAATGAGGGTTCACCTTGCTATTTATGTGCTAGAATGAGAAGAGGATATTTATATAATAAAGCTAAGGAACTTGGATGTAATAAAATAGCTTTAGGTCATCATTTTGATGATGTAATAGAAACGACATTACTTTCTATGCTATATGGAGCAGAAATTAAAACAATGGTACCTAAACTTCATAGTACTAACTATAAAGGATTAGAATTAATTAGACCTCTTTATTTAGTAAAGGAATCATCTATAATAGCATGGAAGAATTTTAATAATTTGGAATTCTTAAATTGTGCTTGTAAATTTACTGAAGAATCTTCTATAGATGAAGAACAAAGTAAAAGAAAAGAAATGAAGAAGTTAATTGGTGAACTTAGAAAAAAGAATAAAGATATTGATTATAACATATTTAAATCTATGGATAATGTTAATATTAATTGTATTTTAGGATATAAAAAAGATGGTAAATATACTAGTTTTTTAGATGATTATGATAAATAAATGTTACTTTTTATTTAAAAAAGTAACTTTTTTTGATAAAATATATAAAAAATTTTAAAAATTAAAAGTGTTTTTAAAATTTTTGGCGTATATAATAATTAGAGGGCACAAAATGGCTGAATATAAGGATAACGAACTCGTTAGCAAAATACTTGCTAGTAACAATATAGTTGATGTAATTGGTGAATATATTAATCTTGAACATAAAGGCAAGAATTTTTTTGGTGTATGTCCTTTTCATGATGATCATAGTCCTAGTATGTCAGTAAGTCCTGAAAAGAACATATTTAAATGTTTTTCATGTGGAGCATCTGGTAATGCAATAACATTCTTAATGGATTATTTAGGTATTGAATTTAAGGAAGCTTTAAAGATGCTTGCAGATAATGCTGGTATTATATTAGATAGTAGTTTTACTAAAAAGAAAGTTAATAGTGAGTTTGAAGAATTATATAAAATAAATAGTTTGGTAGTATCTTTATTCAAAAACAACTTAGCTAGTACTAAAGGTAAAGAAGCAAGAGAATATCTAAAGAAAAGAGGACTTGATGAGGAGACTATTAAATACTTTAATATAGGTCTTGCAATTGATAATTTAATATCAAATACTATTTCTAAAAAATATAGTAAAAATATATTAAAAGATATTGATTTATGTAATGAATATAATAATAAATTATATGATACGTTCGATAATAGAATAATGTTTCCTATAAGTGATAAAGATGGAAATGTAATTGGATTTACTGGAAGGATATATAGAAAGTCAGATTCTAATGAAAGCAAATATGTAAATACTAAAGAAACAATAATATTTAAAAAAGGAAATGTTTTATATAACTTAAATAATGCCAAAGAATTTATAAGGAAAGAAAAAGCAATAATAATTTGTGAAGGTCAAATGGACACAATAAGACTTCACACTATTGGAGTAAATAATGTAGTTGCTTTATCTGGAAAAGAAATTACAAAAGAACAGATTGACTTAATTTCTTCAATGAAATGTGATATAATATTGAACTTAGATCAAGACGAGGCAGGTAAAAAAGGAAATATTGTTTTAGGCGATGCATTTACCTCTCTTGGTAAGAATGTAAGTGTAATAGTATTTAATGATGCTAAAGACACTGATGAATTAGTATTGAAAAAAGGAGAGGATGCTTTCTTAAGTGCTTATCGTAATAGAGTAGATTATATTACATTTAAGCTGGATTATTTAAAAAGCAATAAGAATTTAAATGATTCAGTAGAGTTATCAAAATATATAAATGCAGCGATTGAAAGTTTAAATAAAATAAATGATGATATATTAATTGAACTTAAATTAAAAGAAATATCCGAAAAATATGGAATAAGCATTTCAACATTAAAAAGTAAAATTAAAAAGAAAGAAAGTGTTAAAGTAACACCAATAAAGAAAGAAAATACTAAGAAATATAAAGGATATCAAAAAACAGAACTGAGATTATTATATTTAATGCTTAATAATGAAGATGTACTTTTATCTTATGAAAACAATCTAGGGTTCTTAGTAACAAAAGAATTTACAGATTTTGCTAACGAGATATTAAGTTTTAAATATAAGAATCATGGATTTTCATTATCAGATTTTATGACATATGTTTATCAAAATAGTTTAGATGGATTATTAAAAGAAATAATGGAAAATGGTGGGCCTGAAGATTATACTGATGAAGAGTTAGATTATTTAATGAATATAGTTAAGGAATCAACTGTGGAAAAAGAAATAGAAAAATTAAAAATTAGGCAAAAAGAATCTCTTGATGAAGAAGAAAAAAAGAGCATAACTAAAAAAATAGAGAATATGAGGAAGGAAGTATTAACATGGTACAAGAAATAAAAACATTTGAAGAAAGAGTTAATGAATTAATAGAAGAAGGTAAAAACCAAGGATTTGTTACTTATGAGGCAATCGCTAAGAAATTAGAAGGATTGGATGTAGATAATAATTCATTTGATGAACTATATAATAAACTTACTGATAATCAAATAGAAGTTCTTACAGAAGATGAAGCAGCTGGTGGAGAAGGAATAAAATTAGATGTAGATTTTGATGATATTCCAGATGATTCTAAAGATATGAGTGTTAAAGATAATGTAAGAATGTATTTAAAAGATATAGGTAAAATAAGCTTATTATCTTTAGATGAAGAATTAGAACTTAGTAAAAGAGTTGCTGATGGTGATGAAGAAGCTAAAAATATACTTGCAGAATCTAACTTAAGACTTGTTGTTAGTATAGCTAAAAGATACGTTGGACGTGGATTATTATTCCTTGATCTTATCCAAGAAGGTAATATAGGTCTTATGAAAGCAGTAGAAAAGTTTGACTATGGTAAAGGATATAAATTTTCTACTTATGCAACTTGGTGGATTAGACAAGCTATTACAAGAGCTTTAGCAGATCAAGCAAGAACAATAAGAGTTCCAGTTCATATGGTTGAAACTATTAATAAGATGGCAAGAATCGAAAGACAAATGACTCTTGAATTAAATAGAGAGCCTACTGATGAAGAACTTGCTAAAAAGATGAATCTTACTGTTGATAAAGTAATTGAAATAAGAAAGATATCACAAGATCCAGTATCTTTAGAAACACCAATAGGTGATGAAGAAGATTCACATTTAGGAGATTTCCTTGCGGATGATAAAATTAAATCTCCAGAAGATTATGCAACATATGAAATACTTAAAGATGAACTTAAAGATGTGTTAATGACTCTTACTAAAAGAGAAGAAGAAGTTCTTGAACTTAGATTTGGATTATTTGATGGCTCTTATCATACACTAGAAGAAGTTGGTAAAAAATTTGGTGTAACAAGAGAAAGAATCAGACAAATTGAAGCTAAAGCACTTAGAAAATTAAGACATCCTTCTCGTGCTAAAAAATTAAAGGATTTCTTAATTGAATAAAAGAATTAAAATAATTTCTTCATATATAAATGAAGATGATAGAGTTGCTGATATAGGATGTGATCAAGCGCTTTTGTCTGAACTACTTGCTAAAAGAAAGATATATTCAGTAGCGTCTGATATAAAAGAAAATATTGTTTTAAACGCTAAAAAAAGATTAGAAAATTTAAATTTAGATAATTATGTTAACTTTATAATATCAGATGGACTTGATAATATACCAAATGATATAGATGCTTTAGTTTTATCTGGAATGGGAACATATACTATATTAAAAATAATTTCTAAATCTAAAAAACAGTATAAAAAAGTTATTACTATATCAAATAATAATAATGATATACTTAGAACTAAAATGTTAGATTATGGATATAAGATATTTTCAGAAGAAATAATTTATGATAAAAATAAATATTATAATTTGATTTTATTCGTTCCAGGAAAAAGCGAATATAGTGAAGAGGAAAAATTATTAGGAATTAATCATAAGAATGAAGAATTATTTATTAAAAAATTAAAATTTGATTTAAATAAATATAAAGAGATATATAATAAATCAAATGAAAAAAATATATTAAAAATAATTAATATTATTGAAAAAAAGTTAAAGAATTATTAGAAGTATTCCTTAAATTATTAGTAATACTTTTTTTTAATTTAATAGGTCTAGATTCTTTTATTTCATCTACTATTTCTTTATTCATATTATTTTTATTAAATAAACTTTTAATATTTCCAATATTGGGTTTAATTTGTTTATAAACTGGTATTGCCTTATTAACAATATTTATTGTTTTATGAGTAGTTGAAAATATTTTTTCAAAATTAATGTTTTTTAAAGTTTCAAACATAATAAAATCACCTAATATATTTTATGTAATGCATAAAATATATTTCCAATAATAGTATTTTACATTTATAAAAAGTATGTTATAATAATTATTGTAAATAGAATAGGAAGGAGTAAATTATATGGGAAGCATTGGAAAGTTTTTTCTTTCTATTTTTGATGAAATATATACATTTTTCAAAAGCTTCGCTTATGGGGTATTCTCTTTCTTTGATATTGTTTTTACATCAATATTTTCAGTAATAAGTTCCATAGCTTATGGTGTATTTGTTGTATTTAAATATATTAAACTAGCTTTATGGGATGGCATAGTTTTAGAAATATTTGAAATTTTTAAATCATTTTTCTTAGGGGTATTTTATATTATAAAATTTGTTATATATGATATTCCAAAAATAGCAGTTGAAGCTATTGTATCATTAGGTAAAAAAATATATAATCGCTTTAAAAATACTATTGAATTAATTACTCAATTTTTTAAAGAGTTACCTAGTAAACTTAAAAACTATTTTGTTAATAAGTATAATAATTTACAAATAGTGAAGTATTATCGTAATAAAAGAGATAGAGAATTAGAAGTTTTATATATCGATAAGAATAGTGCGGATGCTAAAAGAAGTGAAGAAAAGCATGCATATGAATATTTAGTAAGAAATAAAGAAGGGAAACTTATTAAAGGATATTTCATGGCTTTATCTAGGTTAGATACATATTCATATTTGCTTGATGAAGGATATGAAGTATATGAAATAAAAACTAGTAAATGGGTTGACTTTATACATGGAGAATCATTTTTTCATAAATCAAGAATGAAAAATAAAGATTTAATATTTTGGTTAGCTCAATTGTCAACATATATTAAGAGTGGAGTTACATTAACAGAAAGTGTTAAAATACTTGCTCAGCAGAACAAGAACACCAGATATAAACGTTCTTTTGATTCAATGATATATGAACTTACTATGGGTGAAAGTTTTTCAGAAGCTTTAAGAAAACAAGGAAATTTATTTCCACCACTATTAATTAATATGGTTAAAGCAGCAGAAAAAATTGGTGATATTGAGTCAACATTAGATGAGATGAGTGACTATTATGACCAAATAGAAAAAAATAGAAAAGCAGTTATTGGCGCTTTAACATATCCAACTATAATTGCAGTTTTTGCAATAGGTGTAATAACATTTATTATGGCATATATAATTCCTCAATTCGTAAAAGTATATGCTGGATTAGGAATAAAGTTAAATTCTTACACACAAATGGTATTAAATATCTCTAACTTTATATCTGCAAATTGGAAATTCTTAATATTAGGTATAGCAGCATTAATATTAATATTATCTATGTTATATAAAAATGTTAAAGTATTTAGAACTGCTGTACAATATGCTTTAATGCACATACCAATTATTGGTAAAATAATTATTTATAATGAAATGACAGTATTCTCAAAAACATTTGCTTCTTTAAATAAAAACAATGTATTATTAACAGAAAGTATGGATATCTTAAGTAAAATTACAAATAACGAAATATATAAATTAATAATGTTTGATACTATCTCTAATTTACTTAGGGGTGAAAGAATGAGTGAATCATTTAAAAACAACTGGGCGATACCAGATCTTGCATACCATATGATAGCGACTGGTGAATCAACAGGTGAATTAGCAGTTATGCTAGATAAAGTAGCAGATTATTATCAATTACAGCAGAAGTCTTTGACAGATCAATTAAAAACTTTCATAGAACCAATTATGATTGTTGTTTTGGCAGTAATAGTTGGTGGAATAGTATTATCTATAATAATACCATTATTTGAAGTTTATAAGAGTATTAAGTAGGAGGGTTTTATGAATAATACAGTAGTTATGATTTTTATAATACTTTTAGGATTTGCAATGGGAAGCTTTTCTGCCTGTATGGGGTATAGAATTCCAAATAAAATTTCAACATATAAAAAGAGAAGCTTTTGTCCAAATTGTAAGAAGCAATTAAAGTGGTACATGAATATACCATTTATTTCCTATGTAATGTTAGGTGGCAAATGTGCTTATTGTAAAAAACCAATAAGTTTAATGTATCCAATTATAGAATTTACATCTGCATTATTATATTTCTTAGCATTTGAATTATATTTAAATACAGAACCATCAAGTATATATTTATTCTTAGTTGCTATAATATTATCTACAGCATTTTTAATTACATCAGTTAGTGATTTTATGTATTATTATGTAAGTGACAGAGTAGTATTTATTTCACTTATCGCTATAGTATTATTAAAATATTTCTATTTGGGTGCAGATGAAGTTGTTACTTCATTAATTTCAGGAGTAGCAATATTTGCGCTTATGATGTTTATTAAATTTTGTGGAGATAGAGTGTTTAAAAAAGAATCACTTGGCGGTGGAGATATAAAATTAATGGGGTTAATAGGTATTACAATTGGATTTATTCCATCATTAATTTGTTTATTTATATCATCAATATTTGGCTTAATTTTTTCACTACTTGCTAAGAGTGATGATAAAACTCATATTATTCCATTTGGCCCATTCTTACTATTTAGTGCTCTACTTTGTTTCTATTTTGCAGAACCAATTAAATACTTTATAGAAGAAATACTTAAAATAGTTATATAAAAGTATCATTTAAAATTGATACTTTTTTTGTTATAATTATATTATGATAAATGATTTGGTTAAATTAGATTTTGGCGAAGTTAAAAAAATTAAATTAAGCAAATATTCAACATATAAAGTGGGTGGAGAGTCTACTATGGTTTTTGTTGATTCAATAAGCTCTTTAATAAAATTAATAAAATATCTAAAAGAAAATAACATTAAATATAAAGTTATAGGTAATGCATCTAATTTGATTTTTAGTGATTATGGTTATAATGGTGTATTAATTAATTTAAGCAAAATTAATTATATAAAAAAATATAGAAATCATTTTACTGTATCTTCTGGATATAGTTTAATTAAATTTTCAAACGAAATATCAAACATAGGATATACTGGTTTAGAATTTAGCACTGGAATTCCAGGTCAAGTGGGTGGAGCAGTTTTCATGAATGCAGGATGCTATGGATCTGATATTTCAAAAGTTTTATATAAAGTAAAAGTATTAACAGATAATTATAAGATTAAAACTATATATAATAAAGATTTAAATTTTGGATATAGAGATTCAATATTTAGATATAAAAACTATATTTGCATAGATGCAACTTTTAAATTAAAAAAAGGAAGTACTGAAGAAATTAAGTCTAGAATAGAAGAATATAGATTAAAAAGATTTAATTCGCAACCTTTAGAATATCCAAATGCTGGGAGTGTATTTAGAAATCCTGAAGGATATGCTGCTGGGAAATTAATAGAAGATTTAGGCTTAAAAAACTATCATATAGGTGGTGCCTATGTATCTGAAAAACATGCTAATTTCATAATTAATAAAAATAATGCAACATCCAAAGATATAGTAGATTTAATAAGTTTTGTTAAAAAAGAGGTAAAAGCAAAATATAATATAGATTTAAAATGTGAACAAGAGATTGTCGAATAATGACAAAAAAAGTTACTTGGGAGGTTGAAATAAAAATTATTTTATTGTATAATCTACCTTGTAACGAGAGGAGGGGAGAAAAGAATGACACGTGTTGAAGTAAAAGATGGTAATGTTGAAGGTGCCTTAAAGAGATTTAAAATTAAAGTGCAAAGAAGTGGTATCCCTTCTGAAATGAAAAAGAGAAAAGAATATGCTAAACCAGGCGTAAGAAGAAGAGAAGCTAAAAAAGAAGCTATTAGAAATGCTAGAAAACATAATAAGAAATATAATTAGGAGATAAACTATGTTATATGAAAAATTAAACGCTGATATGAAATCTGCAATGATAAATAAAGATAAAGATACTTTAAGTACTCTTAGATACTTAAAATCAGCAATAGATTTATATAGAATAAATAATAAGTTAGATGAAGTTACTGATGAAGTAGTAATTGATATTGCTTCTAAACAAGTAAAAACTCATAAAGAATCAATTTTAGAGTTTGAAAAAGGTAATAGATTAGATCTAGCTGAAAATTTAAAAAGAGAAATTAAATTATTAGAAACTTTCTTACCAGAACAATTAAGCGATGAAGAAATAGAAATAGAACTTAATAAAATATTTGATGAAGTTAATCCAACTTCAAAAGCAGATATGGGTAAGATCATGAGAGAAGTTAACTCTAAATTAAAAGGTAGAGTTGATATGAAAAAAGTTTCTGAAATAGTTAATAGTAAAATAAACTCATTATAATGAGTTTTTTTATTTGCTTTTTCATATAATTAATAGGTGATACTTATGCTTAGAAACCTTATTAGTTATGTTAAAGATAATGATTATCTAATAGGTATTTATAATAATAAAGTATATATTTATAACTATAAGAAAATAATTAATATTGATAATAATTATATAAAGATAGATTTAGGATCTAAAAAAATTAAAATTAAAGGTAAAAATTTAAGTGTTAAAAAATTAGAAAACAATGAAATATTAATAAATATTAATACTGAAGGATTAGAAATCTATGAATGAAAAAATAAAAGTTAAAATATATAGTAAAGATACTTTTTATTTAGAAAGTTTTTTAGTTAGAAATAATATTAAATTTGAATATTTAAATAAAATTGATAATTATCACACATTAAATATTTTTAAAAATGATTATAAAAAAATAAAAAAAGAATTTAATAAAATTAAGATAATTGGATATTATGGAAAAAATAATATCATTAAATTTATTAAAAAGAATTTTATATTTTTTATTTCTTTAATATGGGGTTTATTTATTTTGTATGTTTTATCAACCACCATATTTAGTATAGAAATAAAAACTTCTAATGAAGAGTTAAAAGATAAATTATTTAATGAATTATACATTTATAAAATAAAAAAATATGGAAGAATTAAATCATATGCTGAGATTGAAGATATTAAAAAGAAGATTCTTAAAGATAATAAAGAATACTTGGAATGGTTAGAAATAAAAAGAGATGGTACTAAATATGAAGTATTACTTACTGAAAGGGTAATTAAAAATAATACTAAAAGTGATACTCCAAGAAATATAGTTTCTTCTAAAGATGCATTAATTAGGCATATTGATGCATCTAATGGAGTTATATTAAAGGATGTAAATGACTATGTTAAAAAAGGTGAAGTAATAATTAGTGGAGATTTATATAAAGGAGATAAATATATTAAAAGTATACATGCTTCTGGTAATGTATATGGAGAGGTTTGGTATACTGTAAAAACTACTGTACCTTATAAATATATTGAATATGTAAGAAATGGTAAAGTTATTAATCATTATTATATAGAATTATTTGGAATTAAAATGACTTTATTTGGTAAATATGAAACTAACAATTCAATGAATACTACTAAAATATTAATTGATAAACCATATTTAGGGTTTAAATTAGTTAGGGAAAAGAAAGAACTTTATGATTATAAAGAGTTTATAGTTAGTAAAGATGAGGCATATAATGAAGCAATTAAAAGAAGTGATAAAAGTATTTTAAATAAACTTAATAAAGATGAATACATAATTAGTAAAAAAGTTTTGAATAATTCTTTAATGAGTAGTAAAATAGAATTAGTAATATTTTATAAGGTTTATGAAAATATAACAGATAGTATAACTATAGAGGAGAAAAAAGAATTATGAAGAAAGAATTAATATCAGTATTAACTGTATCTTGGCCAATTATTGCAATTATTTTAACAATAGTAGTAATTATTAGGATAGCTTATATTAAAAATCATAAAAAGAAAGTTTCTTTATTAGATGAGATAATGCTTTTATTATTTGTTACTTATATATTAATATTATTCCAACTTGTTACATATGAACAAGATTATAATGGTGTAAATTTAATGCCTTTAAAAGAGATATTAAGATATGATTTTGGTACGAAAGGGTTTATGAGACAAGTAGTAGGTAATATAGTATTATTCATTCCATTTGGTTTCTTTATAACATATTACGCTAGCATTAAAAAGATTGGTTCTGCTTTTATAGCTACTTTAGCATCTAGCCTAGTTATTGAAATTGTACAATACTTTATAGGTAGAAGTTTTGATGTAGATGACATTATTTTAAATGTAATAGGGGGTATTTTAGGTTTCTTATTATTTGTTGCACTTGATGCAGTAAAAAAACATTTGCCCTCTTTCTTTCAAAAAGATATAATATACGTTATACTTAGTATTTTATTGATTATATTTATAATATTAAATATATTTGGATACATTAGTTTTTAAGGAGTGGTTATGGAGATTTTATTAACAAATACAACTAAAGAAAGCGTTGAAGAAAAAGATATTGAGAATATTTGTAAAATAACTTTTAAAAAATTAGAAGTTAAAAACCCAACTGTAAGTATTACAATTGTTGATAATAAAAAAATTAAAGAAATAAATAGAGATTATAGAAATAAAGATAGTGAAACTGATGTAATATCATTTGCATTTGAAGAATCAGATGATTATGAATATCCTGATATGAGGTTTTTAGGAGAAATATATATTTCAATTGATAAAGCTAAAAGCCAGGCAGAAGAGTATGGGCACTCTTTAAAAAGAGAGATATGTTTTTTAACAGTTCACGGTCTTCTTCATTTACTTGGATATGACCATATAGAAGAAAAAGATAGAGTAGTAATGAGAAAATTAGAAGAAGAAATATTGGAGAGTTATGATGCAAAGAGATAAAGGAATTAAAAGAACTATAAATAGTTTTAAGTATGCATTTAATGGATTAATTGATACTTATAGAACAGAACAATCAGTATGGATATATATTCCAGTTTCATTGCTTGTTATATTAGCAGGATTTTTATTAAAAATAAGTACTTTTGAATGGTTAATAATTATATTAATACTTGGAATTATTTTATCATTAGAATTGATTAATACTGCTTTAGAAGCAGTGGTGGATTTAGCTACTGAAAAGTATCATCCACTTGCTAAAAAAGCAAAAGATACAGTATCTGCTGCGGTATTAGTGTTCGCGATTACAGCTGTTATAATCGGACTTATAATTTTTATACCTAAAATTAGTTTATTGTTTTAAAGGAGTAGAAGTATGAAAGAGAAGTTATTAGAGTTAATTAAAAATAGTTATGCACCATATTCTAATATGCATTTTGCTTGTATAGTAGAAACTATTGATGGAAATTTTTATGAAGGAGTAAATGTAGAGAATGCATCTTTTGGTGGGTGTATATGTGCTGAAAGAAATGCTATTAATAGTGCAGTAAGTCATGGAGAAAGAAAATTTAAAGCATTATATTTAATGGGAGATAATGAAGAAAAATTGTGCTATCCATGTGATATTTGTAAACAAACATTTTTAGAATTTTTTGATAAAAATGTATTATTTAATATAATGAATACTAAAGGTGAGATGAAAGTATTAACTTTTGAAGAAGTTTTAAATACTCATTTTGTTAAAGAGGATTTAAAATGAAAAGTGGTTTTATAAGTGTAATAGGAAGACCTAATGTAGGTAAAAGTTCTTTAATTAATACAATAGTTGGAGAAAAGGTAGCAATAACAACATCTAAAGCACAAACTACTAGAGATCTTATTCAAGGAATATATACTGATAAAGATTCACAAATGGTTTTTGTAGATACTCCAGGTATTCATAAACCAGTTCATAAATTAGGTGGATTTTTAAACAGTAAAGCATATTATTCAGTAGATGATGTAGATCTTGTATTGTTTGTTGTTGATGGTTCTGAAGAAATAGGTAGTGGAGATAAATTTATTATTGAAAGATTAAAAAATGTAACTAAGAAGGTATTTTTAGTTATTAATAAAATTGATAAATTAAATAATGAACAAATAATAAATAAAATAAATGAATATAAAGATTTATATGATTTTTGTGAAATAATACCAGTATCAGCAACTAAAAATGATAATGTTAATAGATTAATAACGATATTAAAAAAATATTTACCTGATAATGTTAAATACTTTCCAGATGATAATAAAACATCATCTTCAATGGAATTTAGAATAACAGAAATAGTTAGAGAAAAAGTAATGAATTTAACAGAAGATGAAATACCTCATTCAATAGCTTGTGTTTTATCTGATTATCAAGAAAAAGATAATATTGCATATATTTATGTTGATATTGTTACAGATAGAGAAGCATTAAGAAAAATAATACTTGGTAAAAATGGAATAAAAATAAAAGAAATAGGAATGGAAGCAAGAAAAGATTTAGAAGTTTTATTAGGTAAGCAAGTATACATTGAACTATATGTAAGAGTACTAAGAAAATGGAGAGATAAGGAAAAATATCTAAGAGAATTAGGAATAATTAATGTTAGATGAATAAATTCTATTAAACTTTAACATAATATATTAGGTGATAAAAATGAATACTAAAGAATTATGGAAAAAGTTTACAGAAACAGGGAAAATTGAAGATTACTTAAGATATAGTAGATCAAAAAAGAATGACAAATAGTCATTCTTTTTAGCTGAAACCCTTGCAATATATATATATATATATATACTATAATACTCTTAGATAATATAGGAGTATTGATATGGAAAATAATGAAGTAAGTAAAAGTAATAAAATAAAAATAATAGTAATAACAGCATTAATATTTTTAGTAAGTATAGCAGGAATATCATATGCATATTTTACAATACAAATAACAGGAAATGATACAGCATCATCTATGAGACTAACAACTGCTAATATGTCACTTGTATATAATGATGTACAAATAGTATCAGGAGAATATGCAACACCAGGATGGAGTGATACTAAAACGCTTACTGTAACTAATACTGGTAACGTAACTGTATATTACAATATCATATGGAGAGATTTAACAAATGAAATAACAAATAATGAATTAATAATGAGTATGACTTGTTCTTCAGATAAACAAGGAAACACTTGTGATGGAATAAGCAATACACCAGTACCAATGACAACTTCAGAAGTGCATAATATAAGTATAAAGAATAATATAGGTATAGATCCTGGAGAGAAACATACATATACGGTAAGAGTAACATTCCCAGAACTATCTACAAATCAAAACTATAATCAAGGAAAAATGTTTAGAGGAACACTTAACATAAGTGAAGGAAAAGAGCCAAGTACATTAGCAGCCGGAGACGAGGTAGTATATGGGTCTGAACACTTTTATGTAGTAAGTAGTAATCAAAATGAGACAGTATTACTTTCAAAATATAATTTACTAGTTGGAGATGTGTTTAATGTTGATTCAAATGAGAATTATACATATTATAGGACATTGAATTCAAGTGATGTTGGCTATGGCTTACAAAGCAGTACAGCACAAGGATACAATTATCCTTATACAACTCAATATATAGGAGTAGTACCATTCAGTGGAACAAACTATTGGGATGATTGTGTATGTCAATATGTAGGAACTAACTGGAGTTGTACAGGTGCGCAAGGTTTAAAGAGTGAATATGCAAATGGGGATAACCCTACAGGTGCAGGAAGTTATTCATCAACATATCCATATGTATATGAGAAAGGTATGTCGAATACAGCACCATCACTAGATTATACTTGGAACTATGGTTTAGCCCAAAATAATGGATATACAATAGCATATTATGTAGAACCGTATATAAATAAAATGAAATTAGAGAAGAATTTACCAATGACAGCAAATGGAAGATTGCTAACATATGAAGAAGCAGATGCATTTAGAAATATAGCGAACTATGATGTAGATGTAGAACAATGTATTGCAGGAGGAACAGTAATTGCAATGCAGGCATACAGTATGGATGAAACAACAGCGACACAGGCGGCGACAGTATTATGTAATGGGGGAGATGTAGACGGAGCAACGCTAGGTGGAAAGTTAAATGATGGCTCAATAACATCAGAATATTATAGTTTATTAGGTTTATCAAATGTAGAACTAGTAGGAAACGAATTATATAATTCATCATTCTGGTTGGGTTCTGCTAGCGCTAGTTACCACGTGTGGTATGTTAGCACTAGTTGTGAATTGAACTACAATTACTTCTACAGTACGTTCAGCCTCGGGGTTCGACCGGTTATAGTTGTCTCAACATCTGATATCGGTGCGTAAGCACCTAGGAGCGAGTTTTCGGAGAAAACCGGTCCTGTCAAAAATTTTTGTGGCCACGGAGATCCACGAAGTGGTTCAAAAATTTTATAATAAATACGACCTATAGGGCGTCGATTGAATTTTTGTATTATTTAATTATAAATAATATAGGGAGCGCTAGTATAGGTTCCCGGTTATCTTTTTTAGATTCTGGTTGGGTTCTGCTAACAACAATAACAACGTGCGTAATGTGAACTCTAATGGCAACTTGAACAACAACAACTTCAACAATACGAACAACAACGGGGTTCGTCCGGTTATAGTAGTTAATACTTCTGATATACAAAGTAGTTAATAAGATAAAAGTTATGCTTTTATCTTTTATTTTTGCCTATTTTTTTGTATACTTATAATAGGAGTGTCTTATGGATAAAGGTTATTATTCTTCTTTAGATTTTGATAATGAAGATGATAGGTTAAGTTTTATTAATTATATTAAAGAGAAGAATTTATCAATTGATGAAATTGATATGCTTTTATCTAAGTATAAATTAGATTATTATAATGATTTTGAATTTATATTAGAAATGTATGCTAAAAAGTATTCTATTGATTTTAATAGATTAAAAAGTTTATGTAAGATTACTTCTATGGAATTAATTAAGAATTTAAATAATAAGAATATTATTTCTATATTAAATATGTCTGATGATAACTTTAATAAATTTATTAATTTATTTAGAGAAGATAATATTAAATTAAATGAACATTCTTTGAATAATATATTTGAGTCTTTAGCGCAAAGGTCATTTGTAATAGATAATCATCAAATAGTAACTGCTTTTACGATGACTTTAAAGTTTATTAAAAAAGGTGAATATGTTAATGCTAAAACAACTATGATAAGTATGTTTAAGAATGATTATAAATTAATTCAAGATAGTGAATATGATATTGATATATTATTAGATAGATTAATTAATGGAGATAAGAAAGCTACTGATTTTTATCACGATTGTTGTAATAAAATTATTGATGAAGTAAAAAATGAATATGTTAAATCTAAAGTTATTGAATATAAGAATAGTTATTTAGAGAATACTTATGAAACAAATGCATCTATTAATGCTATGTTAGAATATTTAGATTATGATGATTTATTAAAGCTAGGTTCTAAAACTCGTGGTTTAACTGACAAAGAGACATCTTTATTATTTAATGAAGAGTTAATGAATAAATTAATTAGATTTAAGAATAAAGAAGATAGAGAATTAAGTGAAGAAGTAAAAAATAATTTATTTATATTTAATAGATTATTAAATAAAATGTTTTTGAGTAATCAGCATTCTAGTTATTTAGAAAATTTATTATATACTTCAGGTGTTAAAAAAACATATGTAATACCTGATATCGATAAGTATTTTTTACTTGATACTATATGTAATTTAGAATTTGATAAACTATATAATGTTTTAAGTAATGAAGATTTATATAATGGATTAGATAAATTATTAAATAAATATAAATTCTTATCTTTTCATAATAATTTTTATGAAATAGAAGTTGAAGCGGATACTTATTGTGATCCTTTGACTGTTGCATCTATTATAATGAATTATGAATACATTTCTAATAGTGTTAATGATCCTAAAATGGCAACTATTCTTGATGTAGCAGATATCTATAGTAATGTTTCTAAAAAATATGAATTACTATTTGGAGAAGAGAATTTTAAATATTTAACAATTAACCCAGCCCCTAATAAAGCAATATATTCTAAGAATGAAAGAAGAAAAAAAGCATTAGAATATTTAAAGGGTGCTTATGAAAGAAATATAGTAAATATTCCTTCTTTTGATAAAGATTATGAACTTTCTAGTAATAAGAAAATAAATGCTATTGTTGGTAATTTTACTGATCCGATGAATTTAACATTAGGTGAAAGAACTGGTTCTTGTGCTAGAATAGGTGGTATAGCAGATTCTTTATATGACTTTTGTATGAATAATGAAAAAGGATTTAATATAGTATTTAAAACCCTTGATGGCAAGCTTATTAGTAAAGTTAGTGGATTTAGAAATGGTAATACAGTATTTTTAAATCAATTAAGAGATAGTGTTATTAAAGACTATGATGATAAAGATTTAGTAGAAACGATTGAAAAAGTATCAGATGATTTAATTCTTTTTAGTAAAGATAGCCCTCATCCAATTGAAAATATTATTATTTCTGATGATAAAGTAATGTCTAATAGTAATTATGAACTTAGTGAAATAAACATTGGTTCTTTATTTGAAAAAGTAGGTGAAGACTTTGCTATTAACATATCTGATAAATGTGCTATAGTATTAAAAACTAAAAATAAGGATAATAGTTTATGTGAGTTTA
>Ga0310694_10000382_pt1 | contig 60205 bp, 82 predicted proteins | sample 174DNAGHGhighgp2_FD_203884 | JGI IMG/M metagenome (GOLD analysis project Ga0310694, IMG submission 203884) | Sheep rumen microbial communities from Palmerston North, Manawatu-Wanganui, New Zealand - 1742 DNA GHGhigh gp2 (v2) (version 2) | ecosystem: Host-associated > Mammals > Digestive system... | reverse complement strand
GAAAAGGAGCTAGAAGAACTACTCTTAATCCCCTGTACGGTTATAGAGGTCATTTGCGGCCTAGCGATTCGTATGGACGAGATCATGAGAGATCCAGAAGGAGCACACATTGATCGTTGGTTTTGGGAGTTAATCGGTAATCTCGGTTTGATGGATTTTACTGATAACGCCTATAGAAAAGGAGCTTGGACTGACGAAGATGTAGTAGAAATAGTGGATATTTTCATGGACCGTACGTACGATGAGCTAGGTCGCGGTGGCTTATTTCCAAGAAAATTTTGTGACAAAAATCAAAAAGAAATAGAATTGTTTGCACAAATGAATGGATATTTGAACGAAAATTATTGTTAAAAATTTGTGACATTTTTAAAAAACAAAAAATTGAAAAATGTTGATTTTTACGATTTTTTGGAAAAATGTGAAAAATTGTGATTTTGTGACACTTTTGAAGCAAAAATTTTAAGAAAAAAATGGGTAAAAAAGTCTGGAAACCCCCGTAAATAGGGCGTTTGCGGGTTTTGTGACATTGTTACATATTTTTTTACTATTAATCTCATAAAAATAGTAAAAAATATATATAAATATAGAAGATGAAAAATGTGTCACTTTGTCACACAAGAAAAAAGGAGTTTTTACATGCTTGATTTCGTTGATATTACTTACCGAGTAGGAAAGAAAGGCATGATAGAAATTTATCCAATATATAGAGTAAAGCGAATAAAGGACCTTATGGTCAAGGGTAAATCGTTTTATGCTATATGGGACGAAGCACAGCAGGTTTGGTCTACGGACGAATGTGATGTTCCTAGATTGATTGACGAACAGATGTATAAGTATAAAGAAGAGAAGTTTGACAATCAACCAAATGTTAGAGTTATGGAACTTAGTAACTTCAACAATAAGACTTGGACTGAATTTCAGCAGTATGTCAAATCTAGACCAGATTCATTAATACAATTAGATAGTAAACTTATATTTTCCAATACTGAAGTAAAGAGAGAAGATTATAGTAGTAAGAGATTACCATATGCAATTGAGTATGGCAGTACCGAAGCTTATGATACTCTTATGTCAGTATTATATTCTGAAGAAGAACGAAGGAAGATAGAATGGTCAATTGGTTGTATTATATCTGGTGATAGTAAGAAGATACAAAAATTCATCGTTTTGTATGGTCAAGCCGGTGCAGGTAAGTCAACAATTCTTAATATTATAGAAAAGTTATTTGAAGGATATTGTAGTAGCTTTGATGCAAAAGGTTTAACCTCAAATAATGATGCCTTCTCAATGGAATTTATAAAAGACAATCCACTAGTTGCAATTCAGCAGGATGGTGATTTGTCTAGAATAGAAGATAACACTAGATTAAATTCTATTGTATCACACGAGAAGGTTGTTGTTAATGAGAAGTTTAAGTCTAAGTATGAGATTAGACCTAATACCTTTTTATATTTAGCTACTAATCAACCTGTAAGAATAACTGATTCTAAGTCTGGTATAATTAGGCGTTTGATAGATGTATCTCCATCAGGAAATAAGGTGCCTGTCAAAGAGTATAATAAATTGGTCAAGGAGATTAGATTTGAGTTAGGTGCTATAGCTCAAAAGTGTCTTGATATTTATACAGAACTTGGTCCTAATTATTACGACGATTACGTTCCAATAAGAATGATGTATAGGACAGATGTATTCTTTAACTTCATTGACGAGTATAAGGATGCATTTGCTAAGCAGAATTGGATAAGTTTAAAAGATGCTTATGGTTTATACAAGGCTTATTGTGATGAAACATTAGTTCAATACAAATTGCCGATGTATAAATTTAAAGAAGAGTTAAAGGATTATTTTGATAAATTTAGTCCTATAACTAGAATAAATGGTATTCAGATCAGAAGTATATATTCTGGGTTTAAGACTAGCAAATTTAGTGATAATGATGCGGCGGTACCGGAAGAACTGGAAGAACCAAAACCCGATAATTGGCTTAAGTTAGATAAGACAGTATCATTATTTGATTCAGTTATGTATGATTGTCCAGCTCAATATGCTTCTAGAAGTGAGACGCCATTAGAGAAATGGTCGGAGGTTAAGACTACATTAGCCGATATTAACACAACCAGAGTGCATTATGTTAAGCCGCCTCAGAATATGATTGTTATTGATTTTGATCTAAAGGATGAGAATGGAGAGAAATCACAAGAAAAGAATATTGAAGCGGCAAGTAAATGGCCTCCGACTTATGCAGAATTTAGTAAGTCTGGAAGTGGAATACATTTGCATTATATTTATACTGGAGATGTAGATAATTTGAATTATTTATATTCTGAGGGTATAGAAGTAAAGGTCTTTAAGGGAAATGCATCTCTTCGAAGAAAACTTACAAAGTGTAATGATATTCCAATGAAAGAGATATCTTCAGGTCTGCCGTTGAAAGGAGCCAAGAAAAAGATGGACTTTGAAGCTTTGAAAAATGAAAAAGCACTCAGGCTAATGATTGCTAATAACTTATTGAAGAAGTACCATCCGGCTACAAAGCCGAGTATTGACTTTATATTTAAGTTGTTAGAGGATGCATATAATTCTGGAATGAAGTATGATGTGTCTAACATGTATAATGATATTTTGTCGTTTGCAATGAATAGTACACATAATGCCGATTATTGTATGAAGAAAGTATCAGAAATGCATTTTATGTCAGCTGATGAACCGGATGATATAAGAAAAGACGATGAAGAGATTACGGATAAGCCATTGATATTCTATGATGTCGAGGTATATCCTAATCTATTTGTTGTGTGTTGGAAGAAGCAGGGTAAGAATAATCGAGTGAATTCTTTGATTAATCCCACTCCTGTTGATATTTCAAAGATCATTAATTCTGGTAGATTAGTTGGATTTAATAATAGGCGATATGATAATCATATTATGTATGCCAGGATGATAGGGTATACTAATGAACAGTTATATGAGTTATCACAGAGAATTATATCTGGTGGTAAGACAGGTAATGCGTTCTTTAGAGAAGCTTATAATCTTAGTTATACTGATATTTATGACTTCGCTGATGCATCACATAAGCAGTCACTGAAGAAGTTTGAGATTGAGTTAGGTATTCATCATCAGGAGATGGGTATACCGTGGGATCAGCCTGTTGATGAGAAGTTGCGGGATAAAGTAATTGAGTATTGTACAAATGATGTTAATGCAACAGAAGTGGTATTTGATTATCTTAGTGCGGATTGGACAGCTAGACAGATATTGGCTGAGTTGTCTGGTTTGAATGTTAATTCTACAACTAACCAGCATACAACTAGAATTGTATTTGGTGATGATGTAAGATCTAATCCGGAAGCAATTAAGTCTGAGCTTCAGTATACTGATTTGTCCGTAATGTTCCCTGGATATTCTTTTGAGAATGGAAAGAGTATATATCGTGATGAAGAAGTAGGTGAGGGTGGATATGTTTATGCTGAGCCTGGTATGTATACTAATGTTGCATTATTAGATGTAGCATCTATGCATCCCACATCAATTGAAGCACTTAATTTGTTTGGTAAGTATACTAAGAATTTTAGTGATCTTAAGTTAGCTCGTATTTATATTAAGCATAAAGAATTTGATAAGGCTAAGAAATTGTTTGGCGGTAAGCTCGCTCCATATTTGGATGACGAGAAGAAAGCTAAAGAATTGTCATTAGCGCTTAAGACAGCTATTAATTCCGTGTACGGTTTGACAAGTGCTAGATTTGAGAATCCGTTTAGAGATCCTCGTAATATTGATAATATTGTAGCAAAGCGTGGAGCATTGTTTATGATAAATCTCAAGCATGAGGTTCAGGCTAGAGGATTCACAGTAGCACATATTAAGACAGATTCGATCAAGATTCCTAATGCAACTCAGGATATTATTAAGTTTGTAATGGACTATGGTAAAGAGTATGGATATACTTTTGAGCATGAGGCCACTTATGAAAAGATGTGTCTTGTTAATAATGCAGTGTATGTTGCAAAGGATAGGTCCGATCATCATTGGACAGCTACAGGAGCTCAGTTTGCTCAGCCCTATGTATTTAAGACTTTGTTTACACATGAGCCATTGATATTCTCTGACGTATGTGAGACTAAGTCTGTTAAGGATCTTTTATATTTGGATATGAATGAAGGACTTGGACCGGATGAGCATAATTATGTGTTCGTTGGTAAAGTTGGATCGTTCTGTCCGATTAAGGATGGACATGGCGGAGGAGAATTAGTAGTAAAGCGAGGAGATAAGTATGTCTCTGCAACAGGAGCTAAAGGATATCGTTGGTTAGAGGCTGAAGTAGTAAAGAAGATTACAGATGATATAAACTTCGATTATTATGATGAGTTAACCAATGATGCCATAGAGAACATAGGCAAGTATGGTGATCCAGAGTGGTTTACATCAGATGATCCAGTACCGGAAGATGTAATCCCCTGGTTGCCGCCTTGCGGTGATGAAAAGATTGATATTTGTTGCGAATGCAGCAAGTTCGATCCAGTAACAAAGACATGTGCAGATGGGTATAATTTAGACGGTTATATAATTGAAAGGAGTAATAATTATGCCGAGAGTAAATGATATTAACATAACAGAAGGACAGATTGCTTATAGCAATTTTGCAGGTAGACCCACACAGTTTAATCCTAATGGTGGAGTAAGAACAGTAACGTTTGTTATTCCTAATGATATTGCTGATCAGCTTAAGACTGACGGATGGAATATTAGAGAGCAGGTTATTAATGACGATGGTGACGTAAGATATTTGCTTGAGTCGAAGCTCACATTCAGAACTAGAGAAGGTAAGCCTAGAGATCCTAAGATATTTATTGTAAGAGATGATGGTCTTGTACATGTAACTGAGGATACTGTTGATACTTTGGACAGAGCTGATATTCTTAGTGTTGATGCTGTAATTGGTCCTTCATATTGGGAATGGGGTGGAAAGAAAGGAATCGCTGCATATATTAATTCTATGTACGTAACGATCAAGGAGAACCCCATTGATGAAAAGTATAGGAAGATGATTGAGGAGATGAATGCTATATCAACTCCTGATGATAATACTGGTCTCCCATTTCCTATTGAATGATTCCTAAAGAATCACAATTAAAAGCTGTAGATTCTCTCCGGTCCGGCTCCATTCTTTGTAGTGTGGTCGGATCGGGGAAATCCTTTACAGCTCTTTTATATTTTTGGACAAGAGAATTAGATGGTGTCTATGATGGATATACTATGAAGGAGCCAGAGAAGATCAAGCCTCTTTATATTATCACCACAGCAATGAAGCGTGATTCTTTAGAATGGGAGAAAGAGTTATGTACATTCTGTATAGGACCATATGAAGATTCAATAATTCCTGTTTATATTGATTCTTGGAATAACATAAAGAAATACGAGAATGTTAAAGATGCATTCTTTATATTTGATGAGCAAAGAGTGGTTGGCAGTGGAGCGTGGTCAAAAACATTTATTAAGATATCTAAAAGTAACAATTGGATATTGTTAAGTGCAACGCCAGGCGACACATGGATAGATTATATTCCAGTATTCATAGCAAATGGTTTTTATAAGAATAGAACTGCTTTTTATAAAGAGCATGTTGTTTTGGATTATAGTTATAAAAAGTATCCTAAGATAAAAATGTATCTTAATGAGAAAAAACTAAATTGGCTAAGATCACAGATATTAGTTGATATGGATTCATGCAAAACTACCAAGCGTCATCATTATTGGGTTAAAGCATCGTATGATCCTAATTTATATTCTAGAGTATGGAAACAGAGATGGAATGTATTTGAGGATAAACCGGTAGAGAATATATCAGAATTATGTATGTGCTTGAGAAAGATATCGAATATGGATTCATCAAGAATTGATATTTTAACTGAAATCTATAAGCTACATAACAAATGTATAGTCTTTTATAATTTTGATTATGAGCTCGAGATTCTTAAAGGGTATTGTCAGGACAATAATATTTCTTATAGTGAATGGAATGGTCATAGACATCAAATGATACCTGATACAGATTCATGGATATATTTAGTTCAATATACCGCTGGAGCTGAAGGATGGAATTGTACAGAGACGGATACTGTTATATTTTGGTCTCTCAACTATTCATATAAGATCCTTGAGCAAGCCAGCGGTAGAATTGATAGATTAAATACACCGTTTACTGATCTGTATTATTATCATATATTCTCATCATCTCGTATTGATATTGCTATCAAAGATACAATAAATGATAAGAAAACCTTTAACGAGCGAGCTTTTATAGATTCGCGTGAAAAACATGTCGCTTAATAGAAGGGATAAGATACACCTTCTGAATATCTTAGGATATTTGGAAGTATAAACTTGTCCCTTTTATTTTTAAAAGGAGCCTTTTATGACAGAAGCAGCATACCAAGGAAAACTGATAAAGAAAATAAAAGAGATGTTTCCCGGGTGTTTGGTGTTAAAAGAAGATAGTGGATATCTTCAAGGTATACCAGATCTATTGATATTATACAGAAATAAGTGGGCAACACTGGAAGTAAAGATCGATGAGGATGCGGAGCATCAACCTAATCAAGATTATTATGTTGGTAAGATGAATGAGATGTCATTTTCAAGCTTTATATTTCCAGAGAATGAAGAAATGGTCTTAAATGAATTGATATTGTTTTTTAACGGAGGTGAATGATGAAATTCAACGACCACAGTAAGTTAGCCGGATGCCATGCATTCTTAGGAGCCAGTCAATGGCATTGGCTTAACTATGATGAAGACAAATTGATTGACAGATATAATACAGTAACTGCAGCTCAGCGAGGAACAGAACTCCATGATTTTGCAGCAACATGTATTAAGCTGAACCAGAAATTGCCTAGATCTGGGAAAACATTAAACCTTTATGTAAATGATGCAATAGGTTATCACATGACGCCAGAACAAGTTCTATTTTATAGCGAGAATTGTTTTGGTACAGCTGATGCTATTTGTTTTAGAAATGATTTCTTAAGAATTCATGATCTTAAAACCGGAGAGATCCCAGCACATATAGAGCAGCTTGAAATCTATGCAGCTTTATTTTGTCTAGAGTATAACGTTGACCCAAATACAATTGGGGTTGAATTGAGAATATATCAGTCGAATGAAGTTAAGATATTACATTCTGGTGAAGAGTATGAGAAATCAGATGGTAGTATCCATGAGCTCATCACTGATGTGTTATATATAATGGAGAAGATAAAGCGATTTGATTCAAAACTAAAAGAATTACAGGAAGGAGCTAATTGATATTTATGCGAGAAGTTTCAATTGAAGAGTATAATGATTGGTTAGCTCATATTGGAGTTGATCATACAAAAGGAAATCCAGGCTCTGGTAGATATCCTTATGGAAGCGGAAAACATCCGTACCAGAGAAGTGGATTTTCTTATGATGATTATATGGAGTTAGTAAAGCAAGGTTTGTCTGAGCAGCAGATTGCTGAATATTTTAAAATGGAAAATGTTCAAGCATTGCGAGACAATAGAACTATTGCCCTAGCTTACAAAAGAGAAGACGATGTTCGTAAAGCTACTGAGCTTTATAATAATGGTCTTGGATATACAGCCATTGGAAAAGAGATGGGTATATCAGAATCATCAGTAAGATCATTGTTACAGAACAAAGCAGCACAAGAAACGAAGAATGCTATATTTAGTACAGCAGATGCTCTTCGTGATTCTGTTAATGATAAAGGAGTCATTGATATTGGTGCTGGAACTGAACAGATATTAGGCGTGAGCCCAACAAGATACAAAGCAGCAATAAGAGCTTTGGAGAATGCTGGATATCAAACCTATAATTTATATTCTAATCAGTTAGGAAGCCAGAATCAGCAAACAACAATCCGAGTATTGGCCAAACCCGGGATGGCACAGGAAGAAGCAACTGAATATCTCAAGCAAGCACAGATCGGTGTTCCTGTTCTTGATATTCATAGCCAAGATAATGGTCTTACGTTTTACGGTATTGAACGACCTAAGTCTATTGACTCTAACAGAGTTGGAATAGGTTATGATCCAGAAAAAGATGGATTGGTTGAGATTCGTAGAGGAGTGGAAGATGTATCGTTAGGCAAAAACAAATATGCACAAATAAGAGTCGCCGTTGATGATAAGTATTATATCAAGGGAATGGCTACTTATTCTGATAATCTTCCTGATGGTGTTGATATTCTTGTTAATACTAAGAAACCAGCTGGTACTCCTTTGAAAGGAGAAGACAGTGAGCATTCTGTATTAAAAGAGTTAAAGAAGAAGAATGACGGGTCTATCGATTGGGATAATCCTTTCGGTGCAGCAATAAAAATGAGAAATGGTGTTACTGTTGGTCAGAGACACTATAAAGATGAAGATGGAAATGACCAGTTGTCTGTAATTAATATTATTAATGAAGAAGGTGATTGGTCTGGTTGGAAGAAAACACTTTCATCACAAATGTTATCTAAACAATCTCAGAGTCTTATAAAAGAACAGCTTGATATTTCAATTAAAGCTAAGCAGCAGGAGTTTGATGAAATAAATGCCATTCAGAATCCTACTGTTAAGAAACGTCTTTTATATTCTTTTGCTGATGAATGTGATTCTGCAGCCGCTGATCTTTCTGCTGCAGCAATGCCTCGTCAATCTTCGCATGTTATAATTCCTGTCAAATCATTAAAAGATAATGAGATATATGCTCCAAATTATCGTAATGGTGAAAAGGTAATCTTGATAAGGTACCCTCATGCTGGAACTTTTGAGATTCCTGAATTGATAGTAAATAATAACAATGCAGAAGCAAGAAGAATGTTGGGTTCAAAAGCTCAAGATGCTGTTGGTATAACAATGAAGACTGCTATGAAACTGTCTGGAGCCGACTTTGATGGTGATACAGTTCTTGTTATACCTAACAACAATAATAAGATTTCTGTTAACAATTCTGCTAAGTTCAAAGAGCTTAACAACTTTGATACCGGAATCTATTATAACCCTAAGCTTCCAAAGATGCCCGATAAAGTCAAGCAGCAGTATATGGGAATAACTACAAATTTGATTGCAGATATGACGTTGAAAGGAGCCCCTGCAGAAGATTTGATTCCCGCTGTTAAGTATTCGATGGTTGTTATTGATGCTCAGAAACATTCTTTGGATTATAAGAAAGCTTATGAGGATTATAACATTGCCAAGCTTAATGAGAAATACAGAGGAAATGCAAAGGCTGGTGCATCTACAATAGTTACACGAGCTGGTGCAGAAATGTATGTAGACCAGAGACGTCCGAAAAGATCTAATAAAGAAGAAGGAATTGTCAATGGTATAGACATTAAGACTGGTAAGAAAGTATACGAGCCGACTGGTAAAACTCGATGGTCTCCTAAAAGAGATAAAGAAGGAAATGTTATCGGTTGGAAAGAAGTAAAGAAGCAAGATAAGATAGAGAAGATGTACGCAGTCGATGATGCGTTTGAACTTGTTGGTAATCTGGATGATCCAAAAGAAAGATTGTATGCTAACTTTGCAAATACTATGAAGAAGCTAGCAAATAACTCTCGATTGATAGCGGTCAACACAGATAACCTAAAGCGTAATCCCGACAGTGTTAAAATGTATGCAAAAGAGGTAGCCGAATTAAATGATGCATTAAAATCTGTTAAGGCTAATAAGTATCTTGAAAGACAAGCACAAATTCTTGGAAATAAAAGATACTACGCAGCTAAGAGAGATGGAAATTATTCTAGAGATCAATTAAAAAGACTCCAGAATGAATGCATTGCTGGTGCTAGATTATCTATAGGAGCTAAGAAGCCAACTATAGATATTACGCCAAAACAATGGGCTGCTATAGATGCTGGTGCAATTTCTAGTAGTCTCTTGACAGAGATTATTAATAATACTTCTTTGGATACTATTCGAAATTATACAATGCCTAGACGAACACAGAGAAGTTTGGTGTCGTATACAGATGAATGTTTGATAAGAAGTATGGCAGCTCGTCCTGGTGTAACTCAAGCAGAGATAGCAGATGCAATGGGATTGTCAGCCAGCACAATTAATACTATACTAAACGAGTAAGGAGAAAAGTCTGATGAAACAGAAAGACGATGTAGTACCGATGCTTCTCTCAACGCCAGACAACCCTTACAATCCGTTTGGTGAGTTTGACAATTGGTATGCGTATGACGAGGATCATGGCTATCACACGTCAGCTTACGTGGCTCGCCTAGTATTTTCTGGTGAAGCTCTAAGTGACCGTGAGAACCAAATAGCTATCAACGATGCGGTGAGAAAAGTCTATCAATCTAATCCTAAAGGCATGTATGTCATCTATTATGGTGATGGACGTATAGAAAAGTCTGATAATGAGTTATCAAAGAGCCTAATGTCAAATTAGTTACCCATTCACCTCCAAAATGGCTCGTCGTGGCCCTTTTCTCCTGGTTTGATGGATCAGAGTCTTCCCTAAAAGTCTGGGAAAATTCTGATAATCCTCAAACCCCAGGGGGGAGGGGTCGCGGCCCCCTAGGGGGTCTCTAAGTCGCGGCGGTCTTTAAAATTTCCCCGGGGGTAAAATTGAGAAAACGAGTTTGGAAAGTAGGCCTAAACTAAGGACTAAGTAGAAAGAAAGAGGAGACAACATGACCGATAGTATACTAAATGATATTAAGAAACTGTTGGGTATAGACAATACTTATACAGAATTTGACACGGATATTATTATCCACATCAATTCGGTCTTCATGATCCTCAATCAGTTAGGTGTAGGACCGAAAAGTGGATATAGAATCACAGGTTCGTTGAATACTTGGTCAGAATTTACCGATAATGAGTATGAGATGGAATCTGTAAAGAGTTATATTTATTTAAAGGTTCGAATGATGTTTGATCCGCCACAGAGTTCAGCGCTTATGCAAGCTATGAATGAACAAATTAAAGAATTTGAATGGCGATTGAACGTAGCGAATGATGTTAAGGAAAATTAACAAAGGAGGCCAGGGATGGGCAAGAAAGCAGACAAGCCTAGGCCGCTCCCTGCATTAGATCCAGATTCACGAGAGAACCAATTGATATCTCTCGCTGTAAATTTAGCAGAAGAAAAGTTGAGAGATGGCACGGCTAGTAACCAACTAATCGTGCATTATCTCAAACTTGGTTCTACAAAGGAGCGACTAGAAAAGGAAAAACTAGAACAAGAGAATGCACTTCTGAAAGCCAAAACAGAAGCTCTTGAATCAGCCAAGAAGAGTGAAGAATTGTATGCACAAGCTATTGCTGCTATTACAAGATATTCTGGGCATTACGAGGATGAAGAAGATGAGTAAGTCATATTCCGAACTTATAATGCTTCCAACTTGGCAAGAACGATTAGATTACCTATATTTAGGAGACAACAAGATTGGCGATGCAACATTTGGCGGCCATAGATGGCTTAACCAGAATTTATATAATTCTGTCGAATGGAAACGGGTTCGGAGGCAAGTAATAATTAGAGACAACGGATGTGATATGGGCGTTCCAGATTACCCTATAATCAATCAGTCGAAGATAATTATACATCATATGAATCCAATAACTATCGACGATTTATTACAGCAATCACCAATAGTGTTTGATATGGATAATCTTATATCTGTGTCATTTGGAACGCATCAAATGATACATTATGGAACACAACAAACCAGAGATATTTTAAGGCTTGATGGTAATCGATCGCCTAATGATACAAAATTATGGTAGGTTAATAAGCATTAATGCCCTGTTAGGAAGCGAACTTAGCTCCGTTTTTAACAAGTCGCCGAGAATTTTTTGGCTCCTTTCATCTCGTAAAAATTTCTAACGGGGTTTTAATGCTTATTAATCAGAAAGAGGTTAATATGCTTTATGATGAATATGTGGCGCGCGGAAACTATTTAGCCCACCACGGTGTTAAGGGTCAGAAGTGGGGCGTTAGAAAAGAGCAGTATAAAAGCGACATCAGATCAAGAATAAAGAGTAGTAGAAATGCAAAATCTACATTAAGAAGCGAAGCAAAAAGAGTAGGCGAAGATTTTAAAAGAAAACAATATAAAAATGTTGGAATACAGCTCGGGATTGGCACTGCTTTAGGTATTGGGGCGGTAGCGGCCACGTCATTATTGGCCGGACCCGCCGCGGCAATAACAGTTGCATCGCTTAAAGGTGTCGGAACCGCTGCTGGTTTAGTTGCAGCAGGCCATGGCGTCGCAAATAGTATGGATATGCATAGAAGATACTCGATCATTAATGAACTCGCAAGAGAAAATAATCTAACGCAAAGAGAGATATATAGAAGTCGTGAGGAATAAATCACGACATTACAAAATATTAATTTATTAATCGGAAAGAGGTCAATATGTTTTATAACGATCTATATTTAGAGCACCATGGTATTAAAGGCCAGAGATGGGGTATTAGACGTTATCAGAATCCAGATGGAACATTAACTGCTGCAGGAAGAAAGCATTATCAATACTCCGACAAAGAACAAAAACAAATGGCAGAAAAATTGCTGTCTAATGAAAAAAATCGGCGTAAAGGTTATGGCCCTATAAAAGTAAATAAAAAAGATTTTAAGAAAATAGATCCAAATAAAATCAGATCTGCAAAAGGTTGGTTTGAAGAAGGAAATCTTGAAACTTGGGATAATGTATCGAAATTAGTAAGAAATCGATTTAAAAATAACTCATCTGAATTACAAAAAGCTTATTATAAAATATTTCCTGGTATGAAAGAGCATGGTAAAATAAGCGATGAAGCCAAGATTGAGGACATATTGGATATGTTACATGAGGCCGGAGACATAAATAAAGAACTCAAAAATTTAGGAATAAACGATTCAAAATTGAATAAACGCGGAAATAATAGTTGGTACGCTAAATATTATTGGGAAGATGTACAATCAATAGCTAGAGATCTGGTTGGTGAACACGGTAATATGACAATAGGTAGCGTTAGCAAATATTTAGATACATCAGCAATGTCTTTGGCAGAAAATTATGTTGATAGATATTTAACACAAACTATTAATCGATAATATGTTCTAAAGGGGATATTATGTCATTATCAAATACAGCGACTCCTGTATATTATGGAAAGTTCAGAGATGCTGTATTAAGAGGGGAAATCCCAGTAAATAAAGAAATAGAAATGCAGATGAATAGGATCGATGATATTATAGCAGATCCTAGATATTTCTATGACGATGAAGCTATTCGAGGTTTTGTCGATTTTTGTGAAAGCGAACTAACCTTGACCGATGGCTCAGATTTAAAGTTGTTAGATACTTTTAAGCTATGGGCTGAAGACTTGTTGAGTTGGTTTTATTTTGTAGAACGTAAAGTTCCCGATCCGATAACTGGTGGATACAAGATAAAATACTTGAAAAAGCGACTAGTAGTTAAGCAATATTTAATAGTTGCAAGAGGTGCCGCTAAATCAATGTACGTATCGTGTCTACAAGCATATTTTTTGACTGTTGATAGTAGCACGACACAACAAATAACTACAGCTCCAACGATGAAGCAAGCTGAGGAAGTTCTTTCACCAATAAAGACGGCAATAGCAAGAGCTAGAGGGCCTTGGTTCAAGTTCTTAACAGAGGGCAGCCTCCAGAACACCACTGGATCCAAAGCAAATCGTCAGAAATTAGCATCTACCAAGAAAGGTATTGAGAATTTTATAACTAATTCTACACTTGAGATTCGACCGATGGAGATTGATAAGCTTAATGGTCTTAGGTCAAAAGTAAATAGTGTGGATGAGTGGCTTTCCGGTGATATCCGAGAGGATGTTGTCGGAGCAATTGAGCAGGGTGCTTCTAAAATGGAAGATTATATTATAGTCGCTGTAAGTTCCGAGGGTACTGTAAGAAATGGTCCAGGTGACACAATCAAAATGGAATTGATGTCAATGCTTAAGGGCGAATATTACAATCCTAGAACTTCCATTTGGTGGTATAAATTGGATGATATTCAAGAAGTATCAAACCCAGCAATGTGGATTAAAGCGCAGCCAAATATTGGCCAGACAGTTTCCTACGAGACATACCAGTTGGATGTCGAAAGAATGGAAGCCGCTCCAGCTAATAGGAATGATATTTTGGCAAAACGTTTTGGAATCCCTATGGAGGGTTACACATATTTCTTCACATATGAGGAAACCATTCCACACCCGAAACGAAATTACTGGCAAATGACTTGTTCGTTAGGCGCTGACCTTTCTCAGGGAGATGACTTCTGTGCATTTACGTTCTTATTTCCCCTTGAAGATGATTCTTTTGGCGTAAAAACCAGAAGTTACATCACAACTCTAACATTTTCTAAATTACCAATAGCTACAAGAGCTAAGTATGAAGAATTTATAAAAGAAGGAACTTTAGTTGTTCTGGACGGAACAGTTCTTGATATGATGGAAGTATATGATGATTTGGATAATCATATTCAGGAGATGGAATATGACGTCAGGTCATTCGGATACGACCCATATAATGCTCGAGAGTTCGTTGAAAGATGGACCGCTGAAAATAGCCCGTTTGGTATAGAAAAGGTAATACAAGGAGCCAAAACAGAATCGTTACCATTAGGCGAGTTAAAAATATTATCAGAAGAAGGAATGTTGCATTTCGACGAACAACTAATGAGTTTCGCGATGGGAAATGCAATAACTTTGGAAGATACTAATGGAAACAGGAAGTTATGGAAGAAGCGTTATGATGCAAAGATTGATAACGTAGCAGCCATGATGGACGCATATATTGCTTATAAGCATAATAGGGAGGCCTTTGAATAATGGAAAATAATTATTTATCCCATCATGGTGTTAAAGGCCAGAAATGGGGAGAGCGAAAGTACCAGTATGAAGATGGGTCTTTAACTGCTGAAGGCCGTAGGCATTATGGTTATGGCGATGATAATAGACAGCGTTTGCGAGCTGAAATTAAAGTCGTCAGAGAAAAAGCACGAGCCGAACGTAAAATGGCTAGAGTAGAAAATGCTGAGCGGATCAAGTATGAAAAGCAGAGGCAGAAACTGGACGCCAAAATACAGAAGGCAAAAGCTGCTGATAAGATTAAAGCCGAAAGGCAAAAAGAGAAGCAGGCATTAAAGGATACAAAGGATCAGAAAAGGCAAATAGCTGAATTCAAGAGAAAGCATCCTCTTCAGTATAATAGGATTAAGCCATATTTAAATAAAGATGGTGTCCTCACTGATGAAGGAAAGATGTTATTCTTTGGCAATGGACAGAAGAAGAATATTAAAAATATGTCCAACCAGGATCTCAAGAATGCGATAAATAGAATGCAGTTAAAAAACCAGTATAATGAGCAGGTGTCTAATTATAACAGACATGATCCGAAAGCCCAGGTGAAGTATCGAATTGCTAAGGTTGCCGGCGCCGGAATTGCCACTTTTATTGGAGGTATGCTCACTCAATCTGTTGGTGATTTTATGTCCGGTGGAAAAGATGAGGTAAAAGCTAATCTTAAAGAGAATGGTAAAAAAGCTGCATTAGCCGCAATAAGTTCCTCTGGAATAACGTTAACAAGTTTGATGGGGCTTTCTAGTAAAAAGGGTAATAAAGCCTATAATGCTTTCGATCTAAAGAATCTTTTTGATAATAACAATAAAAATGATAAAAATTCTAATGAAGGATCCGGAAAGTCAAAAAATAAGAAATCAGATTCGGAATGGATTAATGATTCTGCCAACAAAACATTTCAAAGGCATGTTAATAAAGTTAAATCAGAGGCCAGAGCTCAACGGGACATTGATAAATGGGATATGGAGCGTGTAAGAGTCGAAAACATGGTTAATAGAATAGCCAATACTAGGCGAGCTCAAAGCGTAGCCTCCAATTGGCAAACAACCTATCAATCTACTTATGACGCTGGTAGGGAAGCAGTTAGAAATTTAGGAATAAATTTAAATAATCCAATAAATAGCATCTATACCCCTAATATAGAAATTCCCGAAGAATTAAGGAGATGACGTATGAACTTTGTAGATAGACTAGCACATGCGTGGAATGCTTTCCAGAATAAAGATCCTACGCCATCTTTAACTTATAATCAACCTGGGTTTTATACAAGACCAGATAGGCATAGATTATTACCTGGGGTTGATAACACAATTATATCTTCTATTTACACCAGAATCGCAATTGATGTATCTGCTATAGATATTGAACATGTACGAGTAGATGAAAATGAAAATTTTGTAGAAAAAATAGAAGATTCGTCTTTGAATTATATATTTTCTACAGAGGCTAATATAGATCAGACATCTAGGGAATTTGTCAGAGATATTGTAATGTCTATGTTTGATGAAGGGTGTGTTGCTCTTGTCCCTGTAGATACTAATACTGTTCCTAAGAATCCAGGAGCTTTCGAGATAAATTCTATAAGAACTGGAAAGATCACTGAGTGGTATCCGGAAGCAGTAAAAATAGAAGTATATAATCAAAAGACTGGGGAAAAAGAAGAAGTGACAATGCCAAAGAGAACGGTCGGTATAATTGAGAATCCGTTATATTCTGTAATGAATGAACGAAATTCCACATTACAGCGATTGATTCGAAAGCTTTCGTTACTCGACCAGGTCGACGAGCAGTCGAGTTCTGGTAAATTAGATCTCATTATTCAGTTGCCATATATCATTAAATCTGAAGCTAGAAAGAAGCAGGCAGAACAAAGACGTTCGGAAATTGAAGATCAGTTAACAAATAGTAAATATGGTATTGCATATACCGATGGAACAGAAAAGATCGTCCAGTTGGGGCATCCCATAGAAAACAATTTGTTAGCACAGATCGAATATTTAACAAAGGTCTTGTATAGCCAGCTTGGCTTGACAGAAGCAGTATTTAATGGTACGGCAGATGATAAAGAGATGCTCAACTATTATAACCGAACAATAGAACCTATTATTTCGGCTATAACAGAAGAATGTCAAAGAAAGTTCATTACAAAAACAGGTAGGACTCAGAGACAGAGAATCATGTTCTTTAGAGATCCTCTTAAGCTTGTTCCTATATCTGAATTGGCAGATCTTTCTAATAGTTTGTCTAGGAATGAAATCCTTACGCCTAATGAATTTAGAGGCAGTATGGGATTTAAGCCCTCTGATGATCCAAGAGCAGATATGTTGGTTAATAGAAATATTAACACTGCTGACGGAGAAATGGGCTATGAACAGTACCCAATGGATTATGAACAATTTGCTAATGACCAATACGGTCAGATGGAAAACATAGATTCCCAGTTAGAAGATATGCGCAATATGTATCATGATGCATTATCCCACACAGGCGCAAATGAACCTCCGGGTGGATACTCTTCAAAATATTATGACCCTGAAAAAGCTCATGAATATTATGAGAAAACTAAAAAGTTGAAGGGTCGAAGATCCAACGCGGGTCTTAATGAAGCTGGTATAGAAGCTGCTGAATATATGCGTAAGCAGGTTGATGATGAGCACGCAAAAGAACTTGGTCTTCATACCGATGAAGCAAAGAGAAAGATGGAACAGCTTGACACAGATTTGGAAACAACTGTAGAAAGCATATCCAATAATCTTTCGACTGCGTTAGAGGCTGCTAGAAATGCTACCGAAGCAAATATTGAAACAGCAAAAGCCAGACTTCAGGCAGTAATATCTAATTCTTCAGAAAGAATACAGAATCAGGTTAATCGGCTTAGAGATAAGATGGAAAGTGCTCCTAGCGCTGCAGCTAGAAGAGGCTTTGAAAATCAGATAGAGCAGTTGGCTGAAACAAATGCTAAGAATAGAGATGCCTTATCTGAACAGTTTGCTGAGGAATATGCGACAGCTAAGTCAAATTATTCTTCAACTGCAGAACAGTTATCTACTAAGGCCGAGGAAGATGTAGAGAAAGCTAAAAAGAATGCATCGACTAGCAAAGAATCTGTAAAGGCTGACTATCAAAAGATAGTTGAAGATTTAGAGGAAAAGTATGGTCAGATAATGGTAGATGAGATGGATAAGATTCGAGCGAATCCCGCATATCAGGAAGAGAAGAAATCAAAATCAAGTGGCAGCGGCTCGTCTTCTAATAGAAGTATGGGCTCCAGTTACTACAATTCCATATCTGATTATATGAGAAGAAACAATAGAAATAACAACAGGAGGTAAACATGGCAAAGTGGGATTTTAGTGGTTATGCCACTAGAAACGACCTCAAGTGCGGCGATGGTAGAACCATTCGTAGAGATGCATTTAAGGATAATGACGGCCAGACAGTTCCACTCGTTTGGCAGCACGTACATGACAATCCTGATAATGTATTAGGTCATGCTGTTCTTGAGAATCGTGAAGATGGAGTATATTGCTATGGCTATCTTAATCATACTCAGCGTGGAGAAGACATGCGTGAGATGATAGCTAATGGCGATGTGTCAAAGCTCTCTATATTTGCTAATAAGCTTGTTCAGAATGGCGCCGATGTTATTCATGGAACAATTCGAGAGGTCAGCCTTGTATTGGCTGGTGCTAATCCCGGAGCGTTTATCGATAATATTAGCATTGCTCATAGTGACGGTTCGTATTCTGAACTCGAGGACGAAGCAATTATTTATTCGGATTCAGATATTATTCATGGTGATACTGAAGAAGATACAAATGAGGATTCTAAGGATTCTGAAAAGACTGATGAAGTCGAAGATCCTGAGGATTCTGAAGAGACTGAAGAAGTCGAACATTCAGATGATAAGGAGGACCAGAAAATGGCCAAAGAGGATAAGACGGTACAGGATGTTCTCGACTCTATGTCAGAAGAGCAGAAGAATGTAATGTATTATTTGATCGGCGCCGCTCTTGAAGAGCAGGGTGCTACAGCAGAACATGATGATTTAGGAGATGACGAAATGAAGCACAATATTTTTGACAACACAAGCGAGCAGAAGAATGAAACTCTTTCTCATTCCGAGATCGAGGAAATCTTTAACGAGGCAGTAAGTGGTAAGGCAAGTCTTAGAGATACATTCCTTGCTCATGGTATCGTAAATATCGATTACCTTCTCCCCGAGGCAAAGCTTCTCAATAAGGAGCCTCAGATCATTAACGATGACCAGGAATGGGTATCAGATGTAATGAATGGCGTTCATAAGAGCCCTATGTCCAGACTCAAGACCATTGTTGCTGATATTACAATGGAAGAGGCAAGAGCTCTTGGATATGTAAAGGGTACAAAGAAGGATCAGGAGCAGTTCGGTCTCCTCAAGAGAGAGGTAACACCTCAGACAGTCTATAAGCTCCAGAAGTTTGATAGAGATGATATTCTCGACATCACTGATCTTGATGTAGTTGCTTGGGTTAAGTCCGAGATGAGAATCAAGCTCAAGGAAGAGATCGCAAGAGCTATTCTTGTTGGTGATGGCAGACTTAATTCTGATCCTCATAAGATTAAGGAAGATAAGGTTATCCCGATTTACAAGGATGTTTCTCCTCTCGTTGGATACGACTCTCAGCTTAACGGCCACAACATTTCTTCTGCAACATTCGCATTCAGAAGAATCATTGAGGTTCCCGCTAATGCTACAGCAGCTGATAAGGCTGAGCTCCTTATCGATGAGGCAGTTAGAGCTCGTGTAGATTATAAGGGTTCTGGTTCACCTAAGTTCTATACAGGTCCTTCTCGTCTTGCTGAGATGCTTCTTATTAAGGACTCTATGGGCAGAAGAATCTACGATTCCGAGTCTTCTCTCTCCACAGCTATGAGAGTTAGCGGCTTCACAGAAGTTCCTATGTTTGATAATGTTTCCAGAACAGAAGAGGTCGAGAATGTAGAGAAGACATTTGAACTCGCTGGTATCATTGTTAACCTTAGAGACTACACAATCGGTATGGATAAGGGCGGCGAGACAACCCTCTTCGATGATTTCGATATCGACTACAACAAGTACACATATCTGTTGGAGACAAGACTCTCTGGTATGCTTACAAAGCCGTTCTCTGCTATCATCATGGAGTTCACAGCTGCTTCTTCTGAGGGCTGATAGGAGAAAATCAAAATGGCTAAGTATTTCGGCGAAGTAGGATATAGAACGACGATTGAGACGGAACCAGATGTTTGGGATGAAGAAATAGTCACTCGCAAATATTACGGTGATACTATTAAGAATTATGTCAGAATGTCGTTTGGTGATTTTAACACCACGATAAAGACCCCTCAGTGTAATAATTCTATAAGCATAGTCGCTGATCCTTATGCCTTTGAGAATTTTCACAATATAGTATATGCAACGTTTATGGGTACAAAATGGACAGTAAGTAGTATAGATGTCCAATACCCTAGACTTGTACTTACTCTAGGGGGTGTTTATAATGACGAACAGACTGACTCTTAGTAGAGTATTGCATGATATTTTGGGAACTGATAACGTCTATTATAACACCCCAGAGTCTCAAAAAATGAATTTTCCATGTATTATATATAATCGGTCTTATATATACGACTATAAGGCCGATAATATTAAATATTTGGATTATACAACATACAAAATAATTGTGGTTAGTAAAACTCCTGATCATCCGGCTATTAAGAAAATTCTTAAAATGCCAATGACAAAGTTTTCTACCCAATATCAAAAGAATGGATACTATCACGATGTGATAATATTAAATCAGAAAGAGGTACAATAATATGGCAAAGTTGCTTTGGGACCAGATCGGCGAGAGAACCTATGAAACAGGTGTCGATCATGGTATTTTGTTTGTTAATAATAATGGTACGTATGGTAATGGCGTTGCTTGGAACGGCCTTACAACAGTAACTGAGTCTCCCTCAGGTGCTGAAGCTTCCGCTATCTATGCAGATAATATTAAGTATTTGAATCTGTATTCCGCAGAGGAGTTCGGTTGCACAATCGAGGCTTACACATATCCTGATGAGTTCGGTGTATGTGACGGTTCTGCAGATATTGCTACTGGTGTAAGTATCGGCCAGCAGGAGAGAAAGTCCTTCGGTTTTGCTTATAGAACAAGACTCGGTAATGACACAGAGGGTGATTCTTATGGTGAGAAGATTCACCTCATTTATGGTTGCCGTGCTTCAACAACTCAGAAGGGTTATTCCACAGTTAATGACTCTCCTGAGGCTATTAACTTCTCTTGGGAAGTTACAACAACACCGGTTCCCGTAACAGGTTTTAGACCTACTGCTAATGTAATCGTCGATTCTACAAAGACCGATGAGACAAAGTATAATCAGCTCCTTGCTATTATTGAGGGTACTGATGATACTTATACAAAGACAACTTCTCAGCCTGCTGATTGGTCAACCAATTATACAGACTATTATACAAAGAGCGGTAACACATATACACCTGTTCCTGAAGGTTCTGGAGCACCTACATGGGCTGCTGATACCTATTACTCAAAGACAGCCGGAACTGCTTCCAGACTTCCTCTCCCCGAAGAGATTATGGAACTTATGGCTGCTGGTTGATGAATTAAGTTATATTTTGGGGTATTCAGTTCGGCTGGCCCCTTTTTATTTTTTATTAAGTAAAGGAGACAAAACAAATGTATAAGAAGACTATTAAGTATACGGATTATAATGGGGTAGAAAGAGAAGAGGATTTTTATTTTCACCTTGATCAGGTTGAATTGACCGATATGGAGCTTAGTGTAGACGGCGGTTTGACAGCGTATATTAGTCAGCTCGTTAAGGCTAGTAACACACGTGAATTGGTAGAGACTCTTAAGATGATCATCAATAAGTCATATGGTGTAAAGTCACCTGATGGTAGAAGATTCATGAAGAAGCCCGAGTACCTCGAGGAGTTTATGGAGACACCTGCATATAGTATTCTCTATATGGATCTTGCAACTAATGAAGAAGCTGCAGCAGAGTTCATCAATAAGGTGGTCCCGACAAATCTGTCTTCTAGTGTAAATAAGGCTTCTATTGAAAAATTGATGGCCGATAATAAGCCGGCCACAACATAATGTTGGAAATTCATGTCGATCCCCCTGAATATTTTAATGACAAAACAAAAGAATTCGTAAAAGCTCCTATAAAACCGACGACATTGCAATTAGAACATTCGTTGATCTCCATATCAAAATGGGAATCAAAATGGCACAAACCATTCTTAGAAAATTCTAATACATTGACTTCGGAGGAAATAATAGACTATATAAAGTGTATGACAATTTCTCCTGGAAAGGTCGAAGATGAAGTATATTTTTCAATGTCGCAGAAAAACATAAATGACATTATAGAGTATATACGAGATCCAATGACCGCAACTTGGTTTGCAGAAGAAAAGAACAAACCAAGATCTAGAGAAATAATAACATCCGAATTGGTATATTATTGGATGGTCGCTTTACAGATACCATTTGAATGTCAAAAATGGCATATCAATCGTCTGTTAACATTGATACGAGTATGTAATGCTAAGAATGAGGAATCGACATCTAAAAATAAGAATAAAATGAGTAAGCGTGATCTTATGAGTAGAAACGCGGCTCTTAACGCACAACGAAGAGCTAGATTAAACTCGAAAGGATAAGTATTATGGAAGAAGAAAAGATCGAATTTACCCCTCTTGAGGTTGTTGATAAGCTCGAGTTTGATGACACGGAGTTTACTGATGAACTCGGCGGTAAGGAAGAAAATGAGCCTCTCAATGAGAAGCCTCATAAGCAGAAGAATGCAGTAAAGGCGGTTTACACGAATAGTCCGCTCGTCACATATACAAAGTTGAGTCCTTGTAAGAATTCTCCTAGAAATCATGCAATTGATACAATTACGATTCATTGTATGGCTGGAAATATGACTGTAGAGTCATGTGGAGCTCTGTTCTCCAAGTATTCAAGAGAGACGAGCTCAAACTATGGTATCGGCTCGGATGGACGAATCGCTTTGTATGTAAATGAGTCCGATAGATCTTGGTGCACATCCAATAGAGCTAATGACCATCGAGCAATAACTATCGAGGTTGCAAATGATGGCGGTGCTAATACTGGTTGGCATGTGTCCGACAAGGCAATGGCATCTCTCATTAATTTGGTAACAGATATTTGTCAGAGGAATAACATTCCTGAGCTTAGATGGAAGGCTGATAAGAACCTCATCGGTCAGGTCGATAAGCAGAATATGACGGCTCATAGATGGTTTGCTGCAAAGGCTTGCCCGGGTGATTATTTGTATAATTCATTCGGATCTATTGCCGAGCAGGTTAATAAGAGGGTTAAGGGTGAGACTACTAAGCCTGCTACAGAAAAGAATGTAGAGCCTTTTAAGCCGTTCCTTGTTAGTATTTCTATAGCAAACCTCAATATTCGTAAGGGGCCTGGTTCTAATTTTGAGAGAACAGGAAAGTATACTGGTAAGGGTATATTTACCATTGAAGAAGTAATTGATGGTAAGGGATCTAAGACAGGCTGGGGTAAGCTTAAGTCCGGCGCTGGTTGGATCTGTATGGATTACGCAAAGAAGATTTGATATTATTGGAGGGTATATCTATGATTAGTATATCTAGTAGAGGTAATTATAGACAAACTATAAATTATTTAGAACATATAGATCATAATCTAGATATATCCTCCGTTTTAGATAAGTATGGTCAAATGGGTGTTGAACGCTTATCTGAGGCAACTCCTGTAGAATCTGGAGAAACAAGGGATTCATGGGAGTATGATGTCAAACAAACACGAACAGGATATACAATAAATTTTTATAATACAAATCAAAATGACGGTTACCATATAGTTGTTCTTATTAGATATGGGCATGTAACCATTGATGGACGATGGATTGATGGTAATGATTTTGTTGAGCCAGTGATTCAAGAATTATGTGGCGAATTACAAGCAGAATTCTAAAAGGAGGTAAATATGCATAGTTCAGATGATAAAATAGTATCAATATCATTTGATAATAAGAAGTTTCTGGATGAAGTACAGAATACTATAAAAGCATTAGAGCAATTAAACGATGCTGCCTCCGGTAAAAATTTAAATACTAGCGGTCTAGAGAATGCATTTAGTAATCTTAGTAGATCAGCAACATCAAACATCGATGCAATTAATAAGACGGTTCAAGATACTAGTTCTTATTCTGCATTAACGAGTAGCGTAAGTGAAACCAGTAGAGAATTCTCCGCTCTAGAAGTAGTAGCGGTTGGTGCATTGCTTAGTATTGGTAATGCTGCTATGGGATTAGGTTCTCAGATAGCGGGCAGTCTAACTCGTGGTATTCGAGATGGTTGGCAAGAGTATAATTTACAGATAGATTCTACTCAGACAATTCTTGCAAATACTGAGCGTTATGGTACCACTTTGTCAGATGTTACAGCCGCATTAGATGAGTTAAATGAATACGCGGACAAGACAATATATAATTTCTCGCAGATGACTCGTAACATTGGTTTGTTTACCACAGCTGGAATGAATCTTGAGGATTCAGTAACAGCTATAAAGGGTATGTCAAACCTTGGTGCTGTATTTGGTGCCGACAATGCTGCTATGGCCCGAGCAACTTATCAGATGTCTCAGGCTATGTCGTCCGGTTATGTTAAATTAAGAGACTGGATGTCAATGGAAAACGCCGGAATGGGTGGAAAGCTCTTGCAGGAAGAGTTGATAAGAACCGCCGCTATAATGTCCGGTCAGTCTGTTGATGCTTTTAAAGAATATATAGGATATTCCAAGGGCTTTAGAAATACATTGGAAGCCAATTGGCTTACGGCCGATGTATTTATGGAAACCATGCGTAAATATGCAGGGGAATCCAGAGAATATTGGGAATCCTTAAAAGCCGCTGATGGTAGTAGATTATATACCGACGAAGAGATAGATGAACTTATGCAGATCGCTGCATCTGCAGAAGAGGCCGCAACAAAAGTAAGAACCTTCAAAATGATGATGGATTCTGTCGCAGAAGCGATAGGTTCTAGCTGGGCTCAGAGTTTCAGAATATTATTTGGTAATCTTGAAGAAGCAAAAGATTTCTGGACGCCTATTAATGAAATGATAGCCGGCGAACACGGTATAATCACGAGCATTGCCGATTTTAGAAATTCTGTATTATCGTTATGGGCCGACATGTATAGAGCATCTACTATAGATGATCTAATGCAATATTTAGAGGGAATAAATGATATTTTGAGAGCTATTGGCGCCGGATTTGTAAAAGCATTTGGTAGACCTGGTAAAATAGCTCAGCAAATAGGTTTAATACTAGAACCGTTAAGTGATCTTGCTTACACGCTTCGTTTGGACGAAGATGAGTTGCAAGATATTACTGATTTGGTGGCTGGCTTATTAGCTCCATTTACTTTGGTGGCTGATGTTATTAGAGAATTCGTAAGGATATTCTTTAATGCTGGCGATGCCATGAATGAGTTCGATACTAGAACTGGTTCATTGGTAGATACTTTACGACCCATAAGAAAAGCAATATTAAATGTTGTTGGTGCTTTTGGTAGATTCTTAACAATAACCACTCAGATAGTACGAGAAACAGGAATTATTCATAAATCATTTTCTGTTTTGTCAGCTGTATTAAGAGTTACTTATAATATAGTTAGTAGAATATTTGGTGGCATATTCTCATTATTAAGATCATTGTGGAATAGATATAATATTACTGATGTTCTCGTTAATTTTACTTTGATTGCTAATAATGAGATAATAAAACTGGGCAATGCAATAAATAGTTTAATTGGTGATCTTAAAGAATTTTTCTATTTATTTACTAGAGGATTAGGAGCGATCGATTTAGATCCATTAAATGATCTCTATACTATATTTAATGCGGTCGAAACTTTGATAAAAGATATTTTAGATCCTACAATGTCTTTAGCTGCCGCTATGGATAATTTCAAAGCAGCAATAAGTTCGACTTCAGTATATAGAACTATAAATTATATTGCTGCTAGTTTTAGAACACTTATTGGCATTATAAGGTCCTCTGAATTGAGGCCCTATATAGATCAAATAGGCAATATACTTTCAAAAGTATATACCATATTCAAATACACTATAGGTGCTGTAATATATGGAGTATTACGACTCAAAGATATATTATCAACCACAAATATTGGTGAATATATTTTGAGTATCGGAACTGCATTTCAGACAGTATTTAATAAGCTAAAGCGTACAAGATTTGGCGAGTTTATATCTAATATAACTACAAATATTAGTACGTCACTTGAGCATTTATCAGTTATATTTAGAGGTAATAAAGTTACTAGGGAAGCCATATCTTTCATAGGCGATGTAAAAGATGCATTGACTGTTGAAGGTGGATTGCCAAAAAACAATATTATTTCTTTTGTAAAAGATATTAGTGATAAGGTCAATGATACTGCTGGAAAGTTAGCTAATGGTGAAACATTTAAGCAAGTAAAAGATGTGCTTGAGAATGTAAAAGAGACATCTAAGCAGGCGGTATCTATCGCTGATGCAATACGAAGCGGCAATATAGATACATCAAGTATTAATTATGTAACCGTTATTTTTGAGACTATAATAAATGTAGTACGCAATATCGGTGAGAAGTTATCTGCAATTGGTTCCGGTGTATTCAACGCTGTAAAGAACGGCCTGCAATGGATAGCTGACACATTGTCCTTAATGGCATCTGGTGAACGTTATAGAGATCTGGATAATGCTCAGAGATTCTATGATATAGTTCAGATGTTTATCCGAATATTTACCAAAATTGCATCTTCCGTTCTTATGTTTTTAACAGTATTAAGTGGCCTTAGATGGGCTAGCGCTGTTAAATCTATAGGCGAAGGAATAGAAGCATTTGGTAAGGGTATAAAAAAGGCGTTTGCTGCTAAGCAGTGGGCTAACATAGCTAGTATATTTAAGACAGTTGCAGTATTAGTTATCGCTATCATGGCGGGTGTATTCCTTATATCAAAATATGCCGATGTTGACAAATTTACTGAAGTATTAATGTCAGTTAGTATTGCCGTTGGCGGTTTGTTGATGGGTGTATCTGCTATGGTGCTCATTATTATGGGTGTCGGAGCTAGTATAGCGAAGAGTTCAAAGAAATTTGGATTTGACTCGGTAAAAACTATCAGAGCTATAAGTAATATATTTAGATCTGTAACTGCTATATTAACGAGACTGATGTTATTTACCTATGCGATTGCTAAAATAGCATTAGAGGCATCGCAGTTGAGTGATACTGAGTACGCACGTTTCCATGAGTCATTATGGTCAATGTTCGGTATATTTGCCGGCATATCAGCTATATTAGGCTTGTTAACATTAGGTGTTGTTGGTTTGAGTAAGATGATAACACCTTTGGAAGCAGCTATAGCACCTTTTGTTGCCGGAGACAATATGTTAGTTAACCCGATGCAGCAAGTGCTATATGCAGTAAAAACTATAACATCGCAGATAGTCGCTATTATGTTGGCTATATCAGCATCGATGGCTATAATATCGTTTGTATCAAAAGATGCAAATGAATTAGAAGCAGCCATGACCGGTTTTACTATATTGATGGGAGTAATAATGGCTGGTATAATAGGCATAATAGCACTTATCGCTATAGTTAGTGCGAGTGTTAACTCAGAAGATGGTACGTCGATAGGTGTTAATGTTGATAAATTCACCGAAGCTACAGATCAGATATTAAAATGTGTAACACGGATAGCGTTAGCTATATCGTTACTATCTATAACCTTATCTGTTTCATTTGCCATTATCACAGCTGGAATAGCTGTTCTTAGCGGAATAGTTAAATTATTAGATGATAAATCTAGAAAGAATGTCTTAATTATACTTGGCGGAATAGCTGCATTCTTGCTATTACTTATAGGAGAATTCACAGCAATAACTGCTATTGCCGCATTAGCTCCGATAGGAACCGCTATGGGCAGTAGAATATTAGCTATCGCCGGTGCTATCTCAATTATGGCAGTTGGAATTGGTGTTATATGCACTTCACTGGCTGCTTTGTTGGTAGTTACAAAGAATATAGCATGGACTAGATTGGGCTTCGTTGCTCTTATAGTCGAGGGCATATTTGCCACGGTTGGAATAATTTTAAAAGCATTGGCTGGATTAATTTCCACCATACCGACATTAAGAGTTTCGACTTTAGTTGGTATAGCGTCCTCATTTGTGATTATGTCATCTAGTCTTAGCATTATATCTGGTTCATTAATAGCCATTGCTTTGCTACCACTAGATAAAATAAAAGCTTCTGGTATAGCAATAGGGGTTATATTTGCGGTTATGTCTGTTGTTTTACTTGGATTGTCTATGTTGTCGACTATCCCGGGTGGAACGTTAGCTATGGGTGTTGCCGCTGGTGCTATATTCGCTATGTCAGTAAGCATATTGGCGTTAGGCACGGCTATGTTACAGGCAGCCAGGGGTGTTAAGACATACGCTCAGGCGTTGCAGATATTCCAGACACTTAATGGAAATAGAATAAAAAAGAACATGGTATCTGTTGCTGAAGCAATACCCGAAATCGCCAAGACGATACATAGTCAGTTCAATGTAATTAGGACTACTATGCAAGAATTAAGCGTAACAATAGGTACTGGCTTTGCTACTGCGTTGTTTACTGGCGTTGAGATGTTCAACACTTTAGTAATAGCAAATATTGGAGCTATTACGAGCAGTATAGGTGCAATCTTTATAGGTATAATATACGGAATATTGCTGGTTGTAAAGGAATTCTTAGAAACAATCGTAAAGCCCGGAAGTATTCTTTGGGATATTCTCGATATTCTTGGAAAATTCCTTGTTCAGGTTTCTGAATATGCTGGCTATTACGGAACTTTGATAGTTGTACAATTATTTGAAGGAATAATTGATGCTATATACGATATAGGTTGGGATACTTATATCGCGCAGGCATTAAATACCGTATGGACAAGCGTTAAGAATTGGTGGGCAGAAAACGTATCTCATTGGCTTGAAAGTCGAATAAATGAGGTAGTTACAGCCGCTAGATTAGCATCTAATATGGATGATCTTGAAGATAACTGGGATCGAATTGAAGATATAAACAGTAGAATATCTGAAATAGAAAACACTTATTCTAGAGATCAATACGGAAGATTTATAGACCCTACAAATGGTTCAGATTTGTCATATAGTGATGCATTAGGTCCTTGGCGAGAATATAGAGATCTTATAGAAGAGCGAAACAGTCTTATTAGTGAAAACGACGATCTGATGGATACTCGATCTGATATATGGTCCATTTATGATGGTGTAAATGATCAGATTCAAGAGGAAATAGATACGACGGTAAACTATAATAATCAGCTACACTCCACTATAGATGATATGCTTGCCGAAGATCGTAGAGCTAGACACATATTTGATAATGCTCCGAATGAGAGCGATTATACTGGGTATTCTACATATGTTCCCGATCAATATCGTGGTCAGGCGATGGATGATAGAAGATCTACAGATACTCTTTCCGCGGGCATATCAAACCTTGGAGAAACTATTCGTGGTTTCTTAGGAATTACTGAGGGTCAAACTCTTGGCGATGTTCTTATGGGATTCCTAGGATTTGAAGGTGGCATGGATATATTTGGTTCTGCTGGTCAATCTAGTGGAGAGAATTTTGTTACTGGATTTGGTGACGCTCTCGAAGCCAATAATTATAATATGGATAATATTATAAATGCTGACAACGTTGACTATAGCGGATTCCAGTACGCTCTTCAGGAGTCTACCGAATTGCCCGAAGATGTATCTAATCCCGTCATTACCCCTGTTATCGATGATACAGAATTTAATATGGGTCTCGATAAATTGGTTGATACTTGGAATAACAAGACATATGACGCATTTGCACTCGATGTTGGAAATTCTATGACACTTAGAGAGCAGGCTGAGGGTGATGCTGCAACCGATGGTAACGTATCTTATAGTTTCACACAGTATAATTATTCTAACCAGGATTTGACTCGTACAGAGTTGTATCTTGATTCTCGTAATCTCTTGAGGGGTTCGGGAAACTTTAGAGTTAATTAATAACAGAAAGGACACATAGACATGCTTTTATCGGTAAATGTACTTAATCCGTCTAATGACGAGCTTATCATGGAATTGACTAATCCAGAGAAAAGTGGGTTCACCATTCGTCATATTGACGGTATAGGTCCTACTAAATCTAACATCAATGTCTATGATGTCCCTTCTATAGATGGTGGATTATTTAATAGTGCTAGGACACAGTATAGAAATATTGTCCTTAAGTTGGGTTATATGTGGATCACAACAGGCGACCACACGACACCTACAATTGAGGATGCTAGACATTTGTCCTACAAGTATTTCCCCCTGAAGAGAAAAATCCGGCTCGAGTTCGTAACGGACTATAGGACTCTGTATATCGATGGGTATATAGAGTCCAACGAGCCGGATATATTCTCTAAGGATGAGGTAACGACCATCTCGGTCATCTGCCCCGATCCTAATTTCTATGCATCCGACACAGAATACGGATACATAAATTACGCAAATCAAAATGAGTTTGAATTCCCGTTCGATAACGACAGTCTGAACGAGAAACTCATCGAATTCTCATCTATTTATCCGTCTAATTCCTGTAAGATAGATTACAAAGGCGATAATATTACAGGTGTAAAGATGGAATTATATTTTGAGGACTGGATTCCTAGTTCTCAGGAGATGACTATATCTTTTATCAATAAGATACAGTCTTCTGTTATCACGGTAAATCCTAATAGAATCGTTAAGACATCTAAGTATAAGGTTTGCCCTGGTAGCAGATTAATAATTAATGGTAAACCAGGTTCTAAGGGCGTTGAATTCCAGCGCTTATTTAAGACATATAATGTATTTAACGCTATAACGTTAGAGGACGATTGGCCCACATTATATCCTGGCGAAAACACAATAGTATTAAGAGCTGGTGGTAGTACAGACGCTATAAAAGGAAGAGTAATCTATAATACATTGTACGATGGAGTGTGATATTTATGCGTATTATTACTAGAGACATAACTATGACGCCGTTAAATGAGATCGACATGTATACTTCCATGATATGGACAGATCGATATTCCACGACAGGAGATTTTGAGATTTGTGTTCCATGCACAACTACCAATAAAGAATTGTTTGATAAGTCGTCTTTCCTAACCATCGACAAGTCAGATAGAGTAATGGTTATAGAGAAAAGACAAGTAAAGACCAAGGTAGACCGAGCCGACGAGTACATCATTAGCGGCCGGTCTGCTGAAAGTCTTTTAGACAGACGTGTAATCATGGGCACAATGACATTTGGTATTGCTCCTCACGATGAGGAGACAAATGAAACGGCGTCTCAGAATTACGCAGTCGGTGATTACTTAGTATGGTATGGTGCTCTCTGTCGAGTAATAAAGGCTATGAACGGAGGCGACCGAATCATACTGTATAGACCTGAAAAGGGTAATTTATTCGAGGCGACAATCGTTGCTGCTGGTCCAGATGAAGAAGCAGCTCTTACGGAGCCCATCGAGGACATCGTAAAGGCCATGCTTAACGCGACAATTCTCAATCCAACAGACCCCACTCGTAAATTTACTAATCCTAAATGGCGTTATGTGGAGTCAACGGATAACAGAATTAAAGAAATCAAAATGGCAGCTTCATTTGGTAATGTAAATTTGTATGATGCTATATCTTCACTTTTGGCTGGTTCTGGATTAAGCTGTAAAGTTGTCTGGAACGAAGATACAGAGACAATGGACTTTTCTCTATTTATGGGTGTAGATCATTCTGTAGCTCAGTCAGAGAATATGGTAATTAATTTCAAGACATCTCTTGATAATTTGGTATCTACTGATTTCATTACGGATGATGCTGGATATAAGACTTGCGCTTATGTCATCGGAGCAGAAGACGATAAGAAGACTCGTACTATATCTGTTGCGGATGAGTACGGTAGAGTGTCAAATTACGAATATGATAACCCTAATTACCGTACGACATGGTGTCAGCAGGTCAGCTTAAGTGGTACAGGCATGTCATACAATCGTAGAGAAGTGATAGTCGACGCGTCAGATATTGATAGATATCAGACAGTCAATACCAATTACGGTAGGACTGCTAATGACGTACCAGTCACAGAGGTTGACTATCGTGCCATGCTTAGAACTCGTGGTAGAACAGAGTTGATGAATATGTATAGCACATATGATTTGACAGCTGAGATATTACCAGATATGTTCTATAAGTATATGGTGGATTACACTTTAGGTGACACGATATCTATAGAAGACCGATTTGGTAACACAATTAATGCTTCTGTAACAGAGCTTATATTCTCCCAGGACGCTAGCGGATACAAGGCATATCCTACAATAGAGACCATCGGTGCTGTTGACGGTATGGATCAGTTGGTTAGTATATTTGTCAATAATCCGATACATGTCAATACTAGTAAGAAACTCATCATACCCGATATAAGGTCTGAGCTGGAGGATCTTAGAAGTAAGACATATATTGCGTATTATGTAGCAGATATTATTGACTATTTGCTAGCCGAGCATTTGATTTATGCGTCGGGCACAAGAGTAGTAGTGCCATCACTTAATGATATGGACACTATGGTACTCGGAGGTAGCATAACCGATATTTATATGCATCCTGAGAATTATTCTATGGTGAATACTAGAGCTTTGCAATTTGTGAAGTTCATGAAAGATAATCAATTTAAAATAAATGCGACACAGATTATTATACCTCCGTATGATGATTTGCCTGCCGCTATACAATAAGGAGGTATCAGATGGCAGTTACTGGTGGATTTTTTGATGCTGTCGAGCATGATCGACTGTATAATGCTGAAGATGTCGGTTCGCTATTAGACGGCATCATAACCGACGGTATATTAAATACTTATGGTAGCCATTTCGAAGTAACTAGAAGTAGCGGCTTGAGTGTTATTGTCGGATCTGGTAGAGGCTGGTTTAAGAACACTTGGATTAAGAACGATGACAATTTGACTCTTACAGCCGAGCCAAATACCACAGGCAATACAAGATACGATACGGTCGCTATTGATATTAACAAGACCGATGATGTTAGAGCTAATAATATTATAATTGTTACAGGTACGAGTGACCCTGCTGGTGCTACATTGATAGACGAGGCAGCTCATAAGCAGTATCCTGTGGCTAATATCGTGGTCGATGCGACTGGTTCGAGCATTACGAACGTAATAGATCGTAGGAATGAGATATATGCTCAGAACCCACTCGTCGTTAAGCCTTATTGGCCCGTTGGATCTATATTTATGACAATGGACATTAATTTTGACCCAGCTGTATCATTTGGTGGTATATGGGAGCAGATTAGTGGACGATTCCTCATTGGTTGCGGTGGTAGCAGCGGATTGAATTGTGGAAACACAGGTGGATCATGGGAGCATACTATAACCGTTAATAACCTCCCCTCACATAATCACGCTAGTGGTAATTTAGCTATATCGGGTGCTGATGTTAGTATCGGATTTGTTAGAGCTACTGATGGTGCAGCAGTAAATACTGTTATGGGATGGGCCGATGCAAATGGTATGGATAGGGCCCAGGCCGGTACTACCAACTATTTGCCTGCTGATTGGGATTATCCGTTTGGTTTCCAGGGTTCTCAGTCCGGTAGTGTTGATAGATCTACAATTCCTATCGCTCCGTCTAAGGCTGTTACGGACGAAGTATATTCTACGTCTAATACACATTACCATTCTATCTCTGGTTATACTGGAAATGCTGGTAATGGTGCCGCTATGACGATTAAACCTCCATATTTAGCAGTCTATATGTGGAAGAGAGTAAGTTAAAAGGAGTAAATCAAAATGGCTAATGAAGTTACATCATTTGAGGTTCAGGGGAATGAATATGACGTAAATCCCCATTTAACATTTGATTCAACGCCTACTGTTGGAAGCTCCAATCCTGTAACTTCTAACGGTATAGCGCTTGCTGTACAGAGTGCCGCTATCGGAACTGATATTTCAGTAGGCAGAACAGCTGGTACTCCTGTTGGATATTGCTCTATTGCATACGGCGAAAATAACACCGCCTCCGGTGATTACAGCATTGTTTTTGGTAAGAATAATAAGTCTCTTTATACTGGAAATATTATTAGTGGCGAATTAAATGTTTCTTATAATAATGATAACGCTATATTTGGCATGCGCAACAATAATAATGGCTACGCTAGTTTAATATCCGGTTCTGGAAATATTGTTGGCCTTAAGATACAAGAAATCACCGAGTCGTCTTATCCCGATTATGAGCATGGCGATGGCCTGGTATATATTGGCTATGTTAATCCTTCTACAAATAAGATATATTATGATGAACAGATGACATCTGAGATATCGATTGATCGACGCTATGCTAGTGATGAGTTTTATTTTGTAGATAAGAGGACATATAACAATCAGCAGCCTGGTGATGTATATTTATATAGTAGGGATGTATATCAGTCTGGGGTCGTGTTTACGGCTAAAAAATTAAGACCTGAATATGCCAATTTTACTAATTATTGTAGAAGTTTGACTTATTGTTTTAAAGGTGCTTGTTATTATAATGCCGCAAATGACGCAATATATTCCGATGCTGCAATGGAACACGGAATTGCTGACCCAGAAGCATTTAATAGGCCTCTATATTTTGATATAGTTGACGGCAGTTTTATATTTTATCGTGGTAATAATCCGATAGCCAGTGCTCCTAAATGGAATCGAGTAAAAGTATATAAGGGATTGGCTGGCGATAAAATGTCAACCAAGAAAACTTATTGGGGTATTTATGCCTATGTTGATAGGCGCCCAGGCGGTAATACGGCATTTCATGTTTATTCTTCTTCAGATTTAGATTCGAGTGAGGATATTACTGACCAGTTACTCGATGGAGAGGCGGTTTGTGATTTAGCTAGTGGTAAATGCTACAGATATACGTTTGATACTAGTCATAGGCTTGTGTATGTAGTAAATGTCGGAGACACATTTAACAATGCCAATAGTTATCTTTCAATTATTGGTTATGGGTCTGTCGTTAAAGATAGCGCAGCATGTTTGATTGTTGGTAATGAACATGACATGTCCGGAACATTCATGCAATCTAGTATTGTATCCGGTTGGGGAAACACCATGCGAGGTTCATCCGGTACACAAATGACCGCTTCTATACAGGGTATTCATAATTTAGTTTCTCTAAATGGTGGAAATATCGGCATGATGCATATTATCGGTGGAGATAATGTATTTGAGGTTTCACAGATAAATTTTGACGGAATAACTGGTGGGTCTATTATCGGCGAATATAACACATTAGGTGGTTTTGGTAGCGATCAATCACAGATATTTGGAAATAACAATTCCGTAAAAGATTCTACTAGAACATCGTCCATTGGTAATTATAATACTATTAATTTTGCTAACTGGGCGAATGTTATAGGTCGTGAAAACTCGGTTACAAAATATACAGGAGCTATGGCTGGGTATAACCCGACTACTAGCGAGGTCGTTGACGCTAAATGGATGCCAAATGGAGTATTATTGATAAATAATGAGCCTTATGATCTTCCGATTAACCCGTCATCTACCAAGAATTATCCGATGAATCAGTTATTCAGAATGATTGGTCGCGTTAGACAATCTGATCAGGGGTATAATTCTAAACATGATCCATCAATAGAATCCGTATTAGGATATTGTGCATCTACCGATGGTCGTACTTTAATGGATATACCAAAGGCTAATTGGGTAACCGATAATCCCGTTAATATATTTGGTAACTACAACGATTATATTCGTAATATTCAGGGTTTTTATGGTTATTCCGATGATAGGTTAAGCTATCACAATCTTATTATTGGTTCATATAATAAGCTATATGCTTCAGGCACATCTTTTGTCAGCTTAATCGGTGATCATCTTGTTTTCTACGGTAATGCTGGCACATCAGTAAAGAAAAATAAGGGCATCATTTATATGGGTTCTTATAATTCGGATAGCTATGCCGAGGGTTATATAAATGGAGCTACTCCTCAGCTAATTGTCGGCATTGGCACTGCTGACAATGACCGTAAGAACGGTTTCGTAGTGATGAAGAATGGTGTTCTAATTGCTCCGGAGTGTCCGAATGAGTTGAGTGAAGCAACCTCAAAAACATATACAGATGTTCGTAAGCTGGTAATGACCTACGGCTTGGTTATGGATTATGTTCATAACGTATCTCCTGGTACAACCGGTAAGCCTGGGCAGATAGTTGTTACACTCAACGCTGCCGATTGGTCAAATAGTGAACAGACAATAGACTTCTCCGGAGTTGACGATAACTCAGTTGTAATTATTGCTCCTAGCGGAAGTCCTGATCTATTCTATACAGATCGTATATATTTGAAGTCGCAGGGCGAGGGTGAACTAACATTTGGTTGTTTGTTTGCCCCTGCTGAAAATGTAGATGTAAAGGTGGTATATTGGACATGATATTTAATGGTGACGGAGCATTAGATCCTTCTGAGCTTTGGGCATTAATCATGTCAATATGCACATTCCTTGTAACATTTAGCGCAGCGTTTAAGATCGTTGTGGAAGCTATAAAAAAGTTGAGGGCTCCGGAAGTGGATCAGGATAATAAGATAAAAGACATAGAATCAAAGCTGGATGCTCATGATAAGTATTTGGCTAATGATAAGGAGAGAATAGAGTCTATTGAGGCTGGCAATAAGGTCACTCAACAGGCTATATTGGCTTTACTCAGCCATGCGATAAATGGCGATAGTAAAGATCAGCTTGAGAAAGCTAGAAATAATCTGAATGATTATTTAATAAACCGATAAGGTATTGGTACTCTAATCGTACATAAGGTACCTCCGTTGTAATTATGTTACTTGCCTTGAATAGTCCACATATATCATATAAGAGCTAAGCTAGTCTAAAATCGATGACAACGCCAATACCTAAAAATCAAAATCCCCGTGTCCATTATGTTATTTATAGATGGATGAAAGCTCGCTAATTTTTGTCGGCTCCTTTATAGAGTGAGAAAGGGACGATACGTACGTAACAGTCTTAATAAGGTGCGATTCCTTATACGTATATTTAAAAAGGAGGATAATATGGAAATTTTACCTCTTATTTTATTAATTGTGGTTATTTTAGTAGTGGTCTATATATCAGCAAATGATATGGATGAATAAAAGGAGGAATTAATCATGGAAAACAAAATCGATTGGAAAAGAAAACTCTCATCGAGAAAGCTTTGGATGGCGATTGCTGCGTTCGTAGCGGCTGTATACGTGTTCGTTACGCACGATGAGCAGACAGCCGTACAGATCACATCACTTATTATGGCTGGAGGTACAGTAGTGGCATATATTGTCGCTGAGGGCTGGACTGACGGTCAGCATATTTCAGAATAATGGGTTGGATACCATTTAACCCAAACCCAGACGCTAATCGTGTCGGTGATTGCACAATAAGAGCTATATCTTTAGCTACCGACCAAGACTGGGATTCAACATATTGGGATATTGCTTTAGAGGGTTATATTATGAAAGATATGCCCTCGTCAAATGCTGTGTGGTCATCAGTATTGATGTCTAAGGGATTCAAACGGTATATTTTACAAGACGAATGCCCAAATTGCTATACCGTCAATAAATTCTGTACGGATCATCCGACTGGAACTTATGTTTTGGCCACTGGCACGCATGTAGTAGCTGTAAAAGACGGAAATTATTACGACACATGGGACAGTGGTTGCGAAATCCCAATATACTATTTCGAAAAGGAGACGTAAATCAAAATGGCTTATAATTACACAAATCCATTTGCAAATCAGACATTAGTACCTGGATCGGTTGGCTGGTCGCCTAATTATGGAGGTAATCCGCTTCCTAATTCAGTAAATGTTTATCAGCAAAACGACCTTATATTTGTCCTTGACGAGAACGCAGCTCGATCATATCCTGTCGGTAATGGTCAGAAGGTCACCCTCTGGGATAAGAACTACCCCAAATTCTACATAAAATCTGTAGATCAAAATGGCATACCCTCATTCCGTAAATTTTCATTCACAGAGGATATAGAGCAGCCGACTATAGAAACGCCAAAGTCTGCACAGGTCGTTACGGACGAATATGTAACTAAGGCTGATTTTGACGCATTTGCAAACAAGATACTTGATAAGCTTAATGAGAGGCATAATTACAAAAAGCCTCAACAGAATAAGGAGTCTACATAATGAATCCATTATATTCTCAGCAGCAGATGCCGGCTAATAATCCATTGGCTATGCTGGATCAACTTAAGCAAAATCCATATCAGTTGTTAGCTCAGAGAGGATTCAACATCCCTCAGAACTTATACAACCCGAATGATATTTTGCAGTATTTAATAAATACAAATCAAGTAACACAGCAACAGGTCAATAATGTAATGACTATGTTGCAGAGACGATAAGGAGCCTTATTAAATTGTATATCTTTTAGTGCTGCAGCTAAAGAAGATAAATATTTTTTAAGGAGAAATTTTGAACATGACAGAAGATGGTTCAAACAACATGGTAATGCCTGTATCACCTATGGGTAATATGGGTGGTTATGGTTACGGCAACGGCTGTTTCGGAGGCGATTGGGCTTGGATTATTATCCTTCTTCTCGCATTCAACGGCGGTTTCGGCAACAATGGCTTTGGTGGTAATGGCGGAGTTATGCCTTATCTGTGGAACAATCAGACACAGAACGACGTAAATCGTGGTTTTGCTGATGCATCACTGGCAGCTCAGCTTTCAGCTATCCAGGCTTCTCAGGTTGCTGCTGAGACTAATAACGCAAACCGTGCTTTTGATATGCAGATGGCATTCAGCAATTGCTGCTGTGAGAACAGACTTGGAATTGCTAATCTCGGTGCTGATATTGCTCGTGAGGCTTGCTCTGATCGTGCTGCTGTATCCGAAGGTATTCGTGATATTTTGGCCAGCAATAGCGCAAACACACAGAGAATTATCGACCAGATGTGCCAGGATAAGATTGATGCTAAGAACGAGCGTATCGCTGATCTTGAGAGACAGCTCACAATGGCTAATCTCGCAGCATCACAGAATGCTCAGACGGCAACAATCCTTGCTAATAATGAAGCGCAGACAACTGCACTCGAGCAGTACCTCGCTCCTACACCTAGGCCGGCTTATATTGTTCAGAATCCTAACTGTTGTTCTCAGAATTACGGATGCGGCTGTGGCCTCTAATAGGAGGTGCACGCATGGTAGAATTAGTTCAGAGTTTTGCTAGCGAGAATATTGCTCTCAATACTCCCGCTACATTTGACACGACTATCCCCTGTCCTTACGGCCATGTATACCATCAGAATGGAACAGGCACGACAGTTCTTAGGGGAATACCTAAGTGTCCGTGTGATAATATTGCAAGATATAGTGTAACCCTCAATGGTAATATTGCTATTCCGACTGGTGGTGCTGTAACCCCGATCGCTATGGCTATTACTGTTAGTGGTGAAGCAAGACAGAGTAGTAAAGCTATATTTACTCCTGCAGCGGTTGACGAGTTCGGTAACATCACATCCACGACAAGTGTTGACGTGCCTAAGGGATGTTGCTTCATCGTATCGGCTGAGTATGTAGATGCAACTACTGCAGATGCTGCTACAACTCCTACGCCCGTTATCACATTGACCAACGGGTCTATTATAATTGATCAGACAAGATAAGGAGGTAGCAGATGAATACTATTTATAATGTAGAAGACAGAGTCGAAGATGAGCTGAAGCAGATCTGCAAGAAGCCTGAATGGTCTCCTTCAGACATCGAGATGATTTACAAGATGATTGATATTCTCAAGGATACATCAACCATCGAAGCTATGAAAGAAGCTGGATATTCTCAGGCAAGTGCTCGTATGAGCTACGATGACCCTGGAATGGCCTATGCAAATAGAGGTAATTCATATGATGATTACAGCTATCGTAGAGGCAGAGACTCCATGGGTCGTTATACTAGCCGTGATGGATATTCGGGTCATGACAAGGAGTCAATGATAGAGGGTCTTAGAGAAAAGATGCATATGGCTACGAATGAATCTGATAGAGAGGCTATTCGTAGAGCTATTGATATTCTCGAAAGATAAAGGCACAATGGGCTCTAGGGGATTCCTTAGGGCCCATTATATTTTATAAGAAAGGAGCTATAATTATGGATAGCGACTTCGTAGTAGGAATTGATAAGTCTATTGATGCCGCAAAGGGCATTACGGGTAGAGAATACCCTTCATATTTACACAATACAGTTGTTACAGAGAAGCTTGATGAGCTTGCCGAAGCTATCGGTGAAGGTAGCGGAGGTGCAAGTGCTTTGTCGGACCTTACGGACGTTGATATTAGTGGTAGTGTCCAGGGCGGTAAGGTGCTTAAGTATAATGCAGTCGAAGAAAAGTGGGCTCCAGGAGATGACTCTGGTAATGTGCAGTCCGACTGGAATGAGTCAGACCCGACTAGCGGCGCTTATATTCTGAATAAGCCTACCATACCGGCTGCTCAGGTACAGGCTGATTGGGATGAGTCCGATAGTAGTGACCCCTCTTTTATTAAGAATAAGCCTACAATACCCGCAGCTCAGGTACAGGCCGATTGGAATGAATCAGACAGCTCTGATCCTTCTTATATTCAGAATAAGCCTACAATACCAGCTGATCCGGGCATCCCTACTCCCACAGCAAGTGATATCGACAAGGTCATCAAGGTTGAATCTGACGGACAGGGTGGTGCACAGTATACTCTCGGTGTTGGCGGTTCAGCAGAGACTGAGATACCTGGCACCCTTGCTGCTGGTGCATCTACTGTAACCCTTCAGAATGCTGCTATCACTACTAGTTCGAAAATCGATTATTATGCAGATGTATTTGGTGTCCGTCCAATCAATGCGGTTGTTACAGAAGGTCAGATAGTATTGACATATCGTCCTAGAGCTACGGCTACTAATATAAAGGTGGTGGTTTCATAATGGCATGGTATAGATCTATTGCAATTGATACTCCTGATATTGTTAAGCCTGAATTTATAGAAGAGTATAAAGAAAGCGCTATAGGATATACTCAAGCACGAACATTTACTGTTGTTAATCCTGGTTTATATTTTCTTGCTAATTTTGGAACGATTGGCATATTGACATTATCAACATCATCTCAAAATCCTGTATTATATGATATGAACTACGGGGGCCGTACAAACGACAAATTTAGATTAATGCACTTAGATGCCGGTGATACGGTAACATATAGTGGAGATGGTTATAATAGTCAATGCTGGACATATTTAGCTATTCGTATTGTAAATGCGGATTTTTTTACTACTAAATACACTGAAAGAACCGCGACTGGAGCCACTTTGACATATTCTAATGAGATAGACGCCAACCCGCATTTCATATTTTATAAAGTAAATGGCTCGTCAATAGGAACGGACAATTCCAATATTTCTCAGGATTGTAATGTTTTGGATTATGGTATATCTGGCAATGCTTGGTCATCTGCCAAGTGTATAGGACTTGTTAGTAATGATGATTTGGCGTATATTGATGTACAGGGTAATGCAACTTCTGTTGTCTTAGATTTTGTACTTCAGCCCGTTAGCCCCAAAATCACCGGCACGCTCACAGCCGGACAGTCCACTATAACTCTGTATGATCAGAGAATTAGATCGAGCTCTAATATTTCCGTACTTACTAGCAATGGTGCTTGGTACCGTGATATTGACGTCACGGATGGCTCATGCACTATAGAATTCCCCATTCAGGACACTGATATTTCCGTAGAAATCGAGGTGAGTTGATATGGCTATGATTAAGACATGCTCAACCCCTCCTATAGCCTTTCCTGAGGTTAGCGGTCCTATATGTTCATTCAAGGCGTTACAGGAGTTACCTCTTAAGAAGTGTGAGGTAGCCATAAACGCCTGGCAAGAGGGTAGCGGTGACCCTTCTCCTGAGAATGAAAGAGCTATTCACGGCTTTAGTGAGGTTAATACTACAAGGTGTGGTGTTAATATATGGAGCGAAGATTGGGAACTTGGGGATATTAACAACACAACAGGCGAAACAACTCCGAGCAATATTTACATTCGTTCTAAAGACTACGAAATTATAAAGCCTAGTACGCAATATTGTGTATCATTATTTCAAATAAGCGTGTTTTATTATGATGCGAGTAAGGCTTTTATTAGTAGGGTTTTAACAAGCGCCGATAATCAAGTTATTACAACTCCGTCAAACGCTCGTTTTTTCAAGATAAAGAGATACAACACTACTTATAGCAATGATATCTCGTTGAACTATCCTTCGACACAAACGGGATATATCGCTTACACAGGCAACACTTACACCATTCAGCTCGGTCAAGAAGTCTTTGGCGCAGAGGTTGATGTTGTTAATGGTGTGGCGCATGTTACACATGAGATGGTAACATATGATGGCTCGGAAAATGGTTGGACATGGTTTGATACATTTAATCAATCCTCTATACAGTTACCACATAATGCCGTTTATGAATATTTAAATATAACAGGGTATATATCGGATTACTTTAAATCTGTAAGTAATGCAGACCGTAATAATAATGTTGGTAATTATTGTTCATTGGTTGGTAGTGGTTCTCAAGTGGCTTTTTCGTCTTCTGAAACTTCTTTGAACAATTTTAAGTCTTGGTTATCAAACCATAATACGACTTTTGTTTACAAACTTGCCGAGCCATTCGACATTCAGTTGACACCTACGCAGATAGAAACTCTAATCGGCAACAACACTATCTTTGCAGACACAGGCGATACTACCGTACAGTATATTAAGATAGGAGGCTAACTATGGATGAAGTTTATAAATTACCTAAGATAGCATTCCCTGAGGTTACTGGCAGCACTGTATCATTTTACTCAGAATACGATGGTCTGCCTCTTAAGAAGTGTGAAGTAGCCATAAACGCTTGGCAGGAAGGTAGCGGTGATCCTTCTCCTGAGAATGAAAGACCTATTCACGGCTTTAGTGAGGTTAATGTCAAGGCAAACAATGTTGTTTACACTATTCAGCTCGGTCAAGATGTTTACGGCGCAGAGGTTGATTTTGTTAATGGTGTGGCGCACGTTACGCATAAGAAAGAAGTGTTTGACGGTACGCAATATGTTGACTTGGTAAATTGGAGACCGAAAGCAAACTCCGTCGGCTTTTCTATATATACAGCAACACGCGCAAAATTACCCACAACGGCAATGACAATAGCAAACATTATGTCTGATAAACTTAAATCAGTATCATACGACACTATATTTTCAAACAATATAGATAGTATTGCTTTGTATAGTCGTATGGTAAATACGGCATTATTTTTTAGAATTACTGACACATCTTTGACGACCAAAGAATTAGTTAAAACTTGGCTGTCAAATAATAATATTAGTGTTGTTTATGAACTTGCCAATCCATTCGACATCCAACTCACACCTACGCAGATAGAAACTCTAATCGGAAATAACACTATCTTCGCAGACACAGGCGATACTACCGTACAGTATATTAGGGTCTACTAAATTTATAAAGGGTGTGTATAAAACATGCCCTTTATTTTTTTCGCGGGAGAAACATCTCGGTTAATAGACCAGGAATGGTACTATTATATTTAAAACGGAGGACAAGAAAATGAAAGTTGGTATAATTTTTAGAGAGCATATTGAGGAACCATTGAAAAAGCATATTCATGATGCTGATAGTATAACTATTGGTAATGAGGCTATTTTAATAAGGAATGTTGATGGATCTCATAAAAGCTATGACAGATATTATGACAGTTTTATACAAATAAAAATGGTTAAAAACACTGGGGATTAAACATCCCCTTTATTTTTTCGCGCAGGAAACACCTCCTATAATAGAACAGGAAGTTCATATTAAAACATTATTTTTAGGAGGAACTTAAAATGAAAAAGATTATTGTTTTAGTAATGGCAATGGTTATGGCATGTGCAACATTTGGTTGCGCAAAGAACACGAAGGGTCTTGATAAGGCCCTGGGAACAACAACTGTAGTTCATAGCTACAGCAAGAAGACAGGTGAGAATCACTGGAGAACAACCAGTGACGGATATGGTTACACCGACTCAAACGGTGTATATCATGGAACGAGTGCGGCAATTAGCTTGCACTTAATAGCAAACCCAGAAGAGGAAATAACATGGGTTGACGAGGAAAATGGATGGACTGGAACGTCCACATATTACGGTAACTTTTTACACGGTTATCGTCACACAACTGGATTACGTCAGTTGTGAACTTAACGTGGCTGAGCGACCACATTAAAAACCGCTCTTTTATTTTTTCGCGCTTAAAACACGCTTCTTAATGAAAGTGCTTATTATAAAAACAAGGAGGTAATAAAAATGAAAGAAGCACTAGTATTTGCCACCGCGATGGTGGCGTTAACGATGATTATTATGTTATTCTGCTTGGGTTTATCCCAGGCAATTTAAGAAAGGAGGCCCTATAATGATTTGGGGTATTTTATTAATTATATTGGCGATCATAGTATTGCCAATTTTAGTAATGTCAGGTTTATTGGAGTTATTATTTAACCCAGTAGTAGGAATAGTTATGATGATATGCATAACAGCGATTATTATCGCAAAGATTATAAAGAGGTGATAAATATGTATGATTTATTAGAAGCCATCTCAAAGATGGTAGAGAACATAGAGATTATGATGATATTTACGATCATCATAGGAGTACCGGCCCTTTTGTGGTTCGGTATTAATGAAATGGCCAAGATGTTGGCTGATAGATTTTACGCTCGCCTAGAAGAGCGTAAGAGACAACGAGAGTATGACGAGATGATTACTCGTCATGAGGAGAAATATCATGCAAAGTGATACAAATAAGGGACTGTTGTGAAACAGCCCTTTTATTTTTTCGCGTCAAAAACTAGCATCTTAATAGACGGACAACAAACTATATTTTGGTCCGTGGAGGTGACAAATGATATTTTTAGGAATTAGTTTAATAATTTCAGCTGCAATTATAGCAGCAACAGCAATATTCTTATTTAATAAGAGTATAAAAATGTACAAAGAGACTTACAGTAGTCTCTTTAAAGATGACCCGGTAGAGACACCGGATAGCAGCGACAATGCTGCAAAAGATAAAATCGTCGATATTGAATTCGGCGGATTCTAATTATTACGTGGCTGAGCGACCACATTAAAAACCGCTCTTTTATTTTTTCGCGTAGGAAACGCATCTTATAATAGAACTATATATTATAAAAAACGGAGGTATTTATTATGTACGAAATGTATGAAGAGTATGAAAGAGAACACGAGCACGATGAAGATCGTGACTACAAGGTAAAGGTAATTGAGGCCCAGGAGACGGGCCAGTATAACGAGTGGGATTAATTCCCACTTTTATTTTTCGCGTAGAAAACGCACATCTTAATGAAGGTGATAGGTATATTACTAGTTGATATACTTGTCACCTTTTAATTTTTTGGAGGTGATAAAATGGGATTGGCGAGAGGTGGATCAAAAACTTGTGACGTTTGTAAAAAGAGTTATAATGTAAATTATGTATTTCACAAGATAAATTTCTCTTTGGTACGTAATGCAGGTAAAAATGGATTGGTTCCATATCCGAACGAAGCGGATGCAAAATGGCAAGCGTCAAAACGTATTAACAATGTGATTGTTTGTGATGAATGCTTTTTTGATATTTTAGAACATTGTTTTACATAAACGGAGGTAACAAAATGACAGATTTGGTAGGAGAGCACTGGAAGACTTATACAAATCTTGCCGGCGCTATTGTAGAGGCGCAGATAGAAGATTACAAAACATCTGCAGAAGAAATTAATTATATTCTGTCCAAAAAGGAGTGGACAAAGTATGATTACGAGATTTTATTAAAGAGATTTAGCACAATCAAGCAGGCATCTTTATTCTTTAAGAGTGACTGGTGTGCAGCTCTTAGTGTCGGTACAGGCTGTGACGGGTATTATATTCTTGAGAAGCTTAAGCAAGAGTACCCATTTGATGCACAGAAAGTAAAAAAGATACTCAATAAGATCTATGGGGAGGAAAAGAATGGATAAGAAATGGCCGGACGAAAGCCGTCTAAAACCAATCTTTCATCGCGTGCAGTACGATTGTCTTCAACATCAAAAGGATAAAAAATGCCCCGAGTGCTTTTATTATAACGATAAAGGCCCGTATGAGCATCACGACTGTATATTTTACAGAATAGGCATGGGTCGACCTGACATGTGGGATATGTCTGATTATAAGGAGGATAATTATATGGACGATATAAGAACTGAGGTAGCTAATCTTATTTGGGATATCTGCAAGATCTCACCAGAACATGGTAATGCCGTGATGGATATTATCGGTAAGGAAGCATATGAGCGAATTATGAAGGAGGCTAAGAATGACAATTAACTTAACGGCCATAATAATTTGTGCAATAATTTGTTCAACAATTGTAATGTTATCTTATATTAACAAGAAAGGAAAGTAATTATGAACAACTATTTTTATCTTTGTGACGGTAAGGCATGCAGCAGAAATTGTGCTGAGAATGGTTTCGATGGCTGCATTCACACTAAGAACGAAGCTCACGCTAAAAATAAGATCAGACGTGAGCGCAAGTTTGTTAAGGAAGGCGGATTCATGGTAGAAAAGGAGGAGTAAATGGCTGAAGAACAAAGAGCTATAGAAACCCTAATAATGGCGATAGTGGTATTAACTGTTGCCATTATATTTTTTTCACACACTGCTTCTGATGCATTGAGCGTTAAGAAGGATACAGTTATATTCTCTAAAACATTAGAGATTACTCCTGAGCGGTCTTATGATGATCAGAAGACGCTTGATGCATTTAAGCACAAGCAAAAAGAGTTATATTTATGTAAGAGTATGACTCAAAATCAGTATATTTGGCAGTTCCTCACACAGGAAATGGAGCTTAGTGATGAAGCCGCTGCCGGTATATTTGGCAACATGATGGTTGAGTGCGGAGGACGATCATTCAACCTACAACCCTACATATATTCACCAGGAGGGAGCTATTATGGTATATGTCAATGGTCCACAACCAATCATCATTCTGGAATTCGGGGAGGAACTCTTGAGCAACAACTTGAATATCTGCGTGATTCAATCGAATCGGAGATGGGATCAAGCTGCTATAGCAGATTTGAAAGCGCAGATACGGCTTCAGGAGCGAGTGTTATATTTGCACAGTGGTACGAGCGATGTGAAGACCCCTACGGACGACAAGAGTGTGCAGAGCGAGCCTACGAACAATTCTGCTGAAAGATAGGAGGAACAAACATGATTTGTCCATTCGCAAATTGTAATGAACGTTACGAACGTCATATATCATATGACAATAATGGTCACGTTACTAAGATAGAAAGCATAACTCAAGCAGCGCCTTCACGGTGTGTTGGGTTTCAATGCCCGTTTTATATTCCAGCTGGTGAAATAAGCACAACAGAGGAATGTAAAAGGGTAAACATGATGTTAGGCGAATAAAAGATATTTAACGGAGGTATCTTATGAAATATGTAAAGAATTGTCCCGCAGTAGCTAAGCGTTCCACATTCTGGAATGTAGAGAGAGTTAAGCGCGGACTAACTTATCCACAAATTAGCGTACATATGAAGTCATCTTGTGGAATAAGTAAGCATCCGAGCAGTTACGGACGTATATTTGTAGGTATCGATATGCCTGATACAGACACAATAGCTGAATTATGCAGATGGTTCAGCGAGCTCGGCGATGAAATACCATTCGAGGTTGGTAAGGACGAGTTTTATAAGGCTCATATTAGCTATAAGGCCGAGAATCCTAAAACAACAGTTGTTAAGTATGATAATATTAAGGGGGTTGAGAGGATGACGGAGCATAAAAGTGGCCCTAGGTGTTCAACAGCAATTGGCAAGCTTATCCAGAATAATGGATACAGTATGCCTGAGATTGCTGATAAGATCGGTGTAAAAGTCTATACGTTTAAAGATTATGTTAGGGGTAAAACAAAGGTTACCGATGATGTCATCATTGATGTAACTGAGATCCTTAACAACGACCCTGAGAACATCGAGCGTCTGTTTAATGAGGCTTATGACCAGTATCATATTGACCCTAAGCAGATTACGGTTGATGATATTCCTAAGGAAAAGCCGGAAGAGCCCGAGCAGATTGCAGTTGAGGATACTCCAGAAGAAGGACCCCATCCGGACGATGTAAGGCCTATAACCGGTGAGCATAAGATTAATGTTATGTTTGCCGATATTGACGAGAAGTACATTCCATTATTCGACTATATCATTAAGTGGGTTACAGAGCCTAACTTGAAGGATATTGTGGAGCTTATGAATATCTTATCCGCACCCAGATTTGATGTGTTTGAGGTATTGTCATGGGCATACGATCATACCACATGGGGTGGATATACACGTATAGTCACATATATGACAAAGAAAGACTATATTCCGTCTTATCTGATTGAGGATTAATTAATCATTGGTACTCGGTAGTGCTAGTTCCTTGTATAATATGTCACTTCCGTTTTCCGAGCTAAGCACCGATAAAAGTCACTATCGGAGGCCAATTTTATATTTAGAAAAGGAGTAATAATAATGAGAATTAAAGATTTTAGTTGGTCACATACTGTTGGTGATCGCCCTAGCGTTGACTTATGTCTTTCTGACGTAACATCTGACGAATTGACAGCATTACGAGATTTTGCTCTACATGGAGACAGGATTAAAATAGAATCAAAAGAAAATCCAATCACAATGGTTGATATGTATCCTAGTGACATCATTTATGGATATAGTAAAAGAGATGTGGAGGTGACATCAAAAATGCATGGAGTAAGAAGAATCGAATTTACACCCAGAGACATCCGGGTAAAAAAGGTTATTTACCACAACCCTGCAACTATCGTATTCTGGTCCGATGGCACTAAGACAGTAGTAAAGTGCGGTAAGGGCGATACGTACGATAAGGAGAAGGGCTTTTATATTGCTTGCGCCAAGAAGTTGTTTGGTAATGATTACAAGGCTGTGGGCAGAATGAATAAGGCCCTTGAGATGGCTGTTACACAGACAAAGCTTGAGAGGATGACAATGGACGACGTTCTATTGCCAGAGGAGGAGAAATGAGTAAGATAGGTAATTATCCTTCTTGTGATCATCTGAATAATGCATTAAGAGATTTGCTTTCGGATAATCCAAATATTCTATCTGCAATTAGCGAGATAACGTATGCCATTCAAAAAGCTGATGGTTATTTTCATGCAGATATTAATGAAAAGCTTAAACATTTTTTGGATAGGTCACAGAACGAAGAAAGAATATATAGCGATATGAAGCTCATAAAAGATGCTATAAATGATCCTAATAAAAATGGGTTTGATACTTGCAGACTTATAAAGAGCATTACGGATGAGTATGATTTTAAGGAGGATAAGAATGAAAGAATGTGAAATAACCAGAAAAGGAAAAGGATATGTTTATGGTGACTATTTGGTACGAGACATTCATGTGCTAGACAAAAATGGTGATCTAAAATATATTTCAGGATCAGAATTAGTTTTAACAAAAGACGAATTTGTTAAGTGCTATAATGCTTGGATAAAGGAGCCAAAAGATGAACACATTACACTTAGTAGTGACGACACTATGTGATAGAAATTGTGCCTGGTGCTGTAACAGACAATATGATATTAAGAACTTAGAGTACGTTACGGAAGAAGATCTTAGATGGGCTGATATGCTCTGTTTAACAGGCGGTGAACCTTTTGAGTATGCTAATCCGTCTAATTTAGCATATTATTATAAAGAAACATATAAAAATATTAAAAGTGTTGTTGTATATACTAATGCGTTTGAGCTTTATGATCATTTAGTTAATGATGGATCTATTGACTATATAGATGGTTTAAATATATCTATAAAAAATGATATGGACTTTTCCTGTTTTAATAATCATATTTATCCCAATATTCAAATAAATTGCTTATCTATGAATCGTGTATACAATTTTACAGATATGGAACCCAGAAAGAATGATAATTTCGAGTACATCAAGCGTGAATGGCAGCGGAACTTTGTTCCAGCACCTAATTGCAGATTTAAGAGAGGTAATTGATATGGACGCTGATGAAATTTTTGAAATGTATGATGAACTTGAAGTTATTTTAAGACGTCATGGTTTACAAATAGGAACAATGACCGGTACTTATTCTAATCCTATATGTTTAAAGATTACCATCGAGGAGCGCGATAAGGAGGTACAGAATGAATAACACTTGTTATTGGGGGACAAAAGACACTCACGCTCACACGGCGCAATGTCTTACTACTTGCCATAACCCGAAGGTTAGAGCCATTGTTACTGATGAATACTGTAGTGTTTGTCCTTATAGAGAGGAGACTAAGAATGATTAAGTGTTTAGTTGAAAAACTATATTACAAAGTATTCCCGGATAGGGTGCACGACCACGAGCTCGCATGGATGCCGATCCCTGTTATTGAAGAAGAACGCTATCGTCCTGAGAAGATAATGGCTGAGGTTAAAATTCCTCGTGAACAATTGATTAAAGGTGGGCCTCCAATTGAACGGATTAAAGAAGACTTAGCCGTAAATCTTGTTGACTATGTAAAAGAACACATGACGATTGAATGTTATGATGATCCTTTATATTCAGGTCGTCTATATCAAGGATATATAAGATTCTTAAGGGAGGATAAGAATGAATGATGACTTAATCAGTAGAAAAGAACTTAGAAAGGCATTCAAGGAAAGCGGATATTTTACAGGCCCACAACTTCATTGGGTAAGATTGGTAATTGATCTTGCTCCGACAGTTGTTACCAATGCTATTTTGGAAGCATATTTAAAGATAACAGATCAAGAGTTTGAACATTCTAATGGTTTTTGGATAATGACACCAAAAGGTAAAAAGATTTACTTCGAGAAGAAAAGACCACAAGGCGAGTGGATAATCACGGGAAAAGAACAAGGAGCACTTGGAATTATTTATAAGATAAGAAAATGCTCAGAGTGTGGTTGGGAACATAGTTTAGTAATTCCTGATAATTATTGTCCTAATTGCGGAGCGGATATGAGAGGAGTAGAAAATGACTGACGATTTAATCAGCCGTGAGGCTTTGAGAAAAGTTATATTTTCAAAAACGGATGGTATGGAAGATTTGTGGGATACGGCGGGTGTTCTAAATGTAATAAACAATGCTCCAACGGTATTACACGATAACTATTCTATGGGTTATCAGGATGGAGTTAAGAAGGTAAATAGTGACACCATAAAATTCAATAAAATAAAGGCACTCATTGACAATTGGGCCGTTGACGATGATGAACACGAGCTATTAGAGAAGATATCTGATATTGTTAATGACACGGAGGTAGAAGATGAATAGCGATATTAAAATTGGTAGCACAGTGCGGCTCTTATATTGGAGAGACAAAGAAGTACACGATTTTGTTGTTACAGACATTTTCTTTGAGGGTCATATGATTAGCTATAAGACTATGATAAAGGCAAAATACTATTCAAAAAAGTCTGATCGCTGGTTTATTGAAACTTACTTTATTGTTGATTTCTTTGACGCTATGCATAAAGCCAATAAAGCGGACAAGGAGGCCAAGAATGAGCTTTGCAAGAAAGATGAAACGAAAAGGCTTAAATAAAACAAGCTGTTGCGGAGGACAGATGATGTATAAGGTTTTGGATGATAATTATGGCCTCTATGTTTGTCGAAGATGCGGAAAGGAAAAGCGAATCAAGAAGGAGGCTGAAAATTAACCCCATTGGTACCGGTAAAGCACGCACAACTACATATACTACACTCCTATGATGCATCCCGGTTAAATACACTCTAAATTGCTTGAGTGAAGCCAATTTATATTTAGAAAGGAGATAAAAATGGACGGAGATGGCATATATGTTACGGCCATTATTTCATTAGCTATAGCGCTTCTAGTTGCTATATTTATAGTGATTGCGAGTAATGAGCCTAAGTTTTGTCCAGAATGTGGGGAAAGATGGGCAGATAATTATGAATATTGTCCTTATGATAATTGTGAATTACTAGAAAGGAGAAAATAAAATGGCTGACGCTAAGAAATGTGATAGATGTAAAAAATATTATGATGATTACCATGGCATAGCGTTTTCTGAAGCAGTACCTAGCAACAAATATGATAGAATGAATTTGGTTCGGGCTGATGATTACGACGGTAGATATAAGCGTTTCGATCTTTGCCCTGACTGTATGACCGCCCTAATAAGCTTTATTAAACAAGGAGAAAAGAAATGTTAATTCATTTACATACCGTACATTTTAACGCCGGAATTGAGACCATCTCTGATATTTGGCTTAATCCGATTAACATTATGCGGGTTATGAGATGTACAACGGAGCACAGTTCTACTAATAGTTATGTATCGATGAAAGACGAATACAATTGGCGAATGATAGAAGTTACAGAGACACCCGAAGAGATCGAGGAGCTTATTAATAAGGAGGTGGCTAAATGGGGCCGAGAATTGAGAAGTATCTAAAGAAGACGAGCAAGGACCATCCTGATATTACATTCCGGATTGAAACCAAGTATGGATTCTATGATGGTGTAATGTTAGGCGATTTTTGTTCTCTTGAGGCGGAGTCATCGGAGGCCCATTCAAAAATATGGATGCCATCTAGAGTTATTAATGAGGACGACATGGAGAGGTTCTCGATTTATATTAATAAACTCATAAAAAATGTAGAAAGGAGCTTTTTGCATGAGTGAAGAAAGAGAAGTAACGTGGGTTGACAACAGACTGGCTGAGGAGCATTATGATAATGATCAGCCGATTCCTGGTAAAAGTGAAGAGTATATTAAGGGGTATCGTAGAGCTTGGTATATACTTGTTACTGAGGATTTTGATCGCGCATTCGATTGGTACGAATACCATGAGAATGATGCGCCTAATAAAATTGCATGGTCTAAGGACTACTCGCTTGGATATTTGGATGGTGTCAGCGAGTACCTTAATGATGAATTAACTAGGGTAAGGAAGGAAAAAGAAGACATCGACAGATTACTTGATATTTGTCGATTAGAAAGAGAGACACCTACAGAGGATGATATAAGCAAAGATGACTTATGAAACTGTAATAGTATTGACATGTCCAATATGTCATACACAATCTGAATTCAAATTATTTTATGAATTCAATTATATTTGTAAAAACTGTGGTTTTAGGTTTGATAGTATACAATTAAAATTTAAGGAGGACACAACAAATGAATGAAAATGAGAACGCAGTAGAGCAGCAGAACGAGCCCGAGAAGGTTATTGTACAGATAACTGGTATTTGGGGTAATGAGTACAATCCACCGAGTGATCGTGGATATTTCGGCCAGACAGTTATCCTTACGCCTGAACAGATCAATGGTAAATTTAAGTTTGCTAGGGAGCAGTTCATACGAACACTTCAGGAGATGCATATGGAAGCTAATCAGGAGGACGCGACAAATGGAAGAGAATAATAGTATTATTGAGAACGCTAAGGAGTCTATTTGTGCTGATACTGGCATGACTAAGGATCGTCTGGAAGAGCTTAAGGGCATTGGCCAGGATATTATGAATTATGTTAAGGAGGTATTAAAGCCCGTTGAGAGTAATTTCGAACGCGGGTTTATCCTTAACATGATTAGCGAGAAGTGCGGGTATGTGTCTAGACTTTATATTGTTGACGCTATGGACTTCAATGCTAATAAGGATAATGAGACTGAACCTTCTTGATATTCGCGTCAAAAACGCAGCGCTTAATAGAGGACTAGGGTAACAGGTCCTTAATATTTTTACGGAGGTAGAACATATGGAAGATGTTCAGAATCAGAATGTGGTATTGACAAAAGAACAGTTTGATAAGCTCATGGAGCGTATCGAACAATTGGAGACGAAGAAGGAAGAAGATGTAGTCTCTCGTATTGAGAGATTAGAAAAGAGAGACGCTCTTAGTGGGCGTCTGGATAAGCTTGAACAGATCAAGCCGGATCAGACACCGCCAACATTTTCAGGCGGTAATATGGGACTGTCGGTCCCGTATAATCCACCAGCCAAAAAGAAGGATAGTGGCTGGGCTACAGTAGGTAAGATCGCGATTGGCGCGGGTCTTACAGGTATTGCTTGGGCGATATGCTCAGCGATAGGAGGAAGCTCTGGGGGTGGTAACACTTTTGGAGGAGATATGCCCAATTGAATAGAAACGGAGGTGATTGAATGGGTAATGATATTTCATATATCTCGATAGAACAATTAGAATTTCTACGAGATCAACATTACGTGTGGTTATGTAACACACGTATTGACCATCCTTGGTATAATAAGGTCAGGGATGAGTATGAGATGTATAACAACAAGGTTATAGAATATTACGACAAAAAGAAAGATCGTAATAACAAAATAGTCGTAGCCCTATTAACGGGCGCAACATCGTTAGTAAGTATTGTTACTATCGGTGTAATATCGAATAGCTCTTGGGGAGCTAAGTTCGGTAATGGACTAAAAACGTCTAGTCGATTTATAGGCTAGATATTTAGGGTATGTGGAAACGCATACCCTATTATATTTCTCACATAAGAAAGGAGCCAAAATGGGAGAAAGCAATGTATTTCAGAAAATTGAAGTGCACGAAAATGACGGCACGCGATCCGTACTCAACATCACGCACTACGAATCACTCAATGACGGATACACATATTTCTACACGTCATATGGAACAAAGAGAGCGTTGACAAATCGAATCACCGGCATATATTCCAAAGGAATCAAATACTCAATTGTATCAGAGATCGCCGGTAAAGGAGCCGCATTGATCACTGTAGGGTGTATTAAAAAGCCCCTTACGAACGCAATTATGAACGCTTGTCCTTCACAAAACCCTATAATTAAGGGTTGTTGGAAGGGTGCAGCAAAAGTAACAACTTGGGCAATTGCTGGCGTTGCCGATAGGACTGTAACACATGCAGTACAAGAGGTAACACAGCCATTTGTCGATGGAATGAAGATGGGTCTTGATATTTCCAAAAAGATTATCGAGAACGTCAAAAACACAGTAAAAGAAGAGCCTCAGATGAAAGAGGTCTTCGAAGAAAATACAAATATTTAATTAAAAGGAGAACACAAAAATGGAAGAAGTAAACAACACAAACAACGAGAAGAAGCAGAATGTATTTAAGAGATTTGGTGCTTGGTATAAGGCTAAGTATGAGGCACATCCGGTAGCCACAATAACACTTACAGCACTTACTGGCACAGCAGTAGTCGGAGGCGGTATTGCGGCTGGTGTAGCAATTTATAAGGCATGCAAGCCTGTAGAGTCAGCAGCAGAAAATGTGAAATTGCTTGGTGATGGTCTTGAGGGCATTTCACCTATCGCGTATGATCTGCCCGACGAGTTGGGTTTTGACACTGTTAAGATCGTAAACGGTGCTGGTGAGGTCCTTGCGGACGCAGCTGACATGGGTGGCGATTATATTGTCGCTGACCATTTCAACATCGATAATGTCAAGAAGGTCATTGAGGCTGCTGCAGAGGTCGCTGATACGGCGAGTGAAGTAGTGGTTGAGACTGTTATTGACGGCTAATTGATATTTAATAGGCCATGCGGAAACGTATGGCTTATTTTTTTAGAAAGGAGTTTTGTAAAATGGATTTAAATCGTCTTATAAATAATACTAAGCGATTTTTCATTAATAATTCAGGCACTATATTGACCATATCATCTGTATCTTTAGGTGTTTTGGCTGTTGCTGAGGCTATTCATGCCACTAGTAGAGCAAAAGATATTATTGATGAGCTCGAATATGAGAAATTTGAGGCTTTAGGGTGCCCTGAGGACGACACCGATTACACTCTTACTCGATCTGAGGTAGCAAAAAGTGTATGGAAGTGCTATATTTGGACTGGACTGTTATTATCTGGGTCAGTTGTTTGCGGAGTGGCAGCTCACCGAACTGATAATAAGAAAATTCAGGCCGCATCACTCGCTTATGGCTCACTTTTAGAGACATATAATACGTATCAGGAGAAGATGCGTTGGGTACTCAAGGACAAAGACGTACGTGCGATTAACCATGAGGTCATGCATGATATTGTCGAGAGAGATAAGGCCGCTATGCCCGAGCATATTAGAGATACTATATTTGCCGTTTCGGACGATACGAAGGTGCTATTTAGAGATGTATATAGTGCTAAGACAGGTAGTGGATATTTCAAGCGCTCGATGGAAGAAGTGCGTAGAGCCGAGGGTAAATTCAACCGCATATTGCTCGATAATGGTAGAGCGACCATAAACGATTGGTATGACTGTCTTGATATTGGTCATTCTGAATTGGGTGACTATTTTGGTTGGGACTGGGCTGAGGTTGGCCCGTTATTTGCTGTTGGTGTGCCTGATGATATTAACATGGTCGAAGATGTAGCTGTGGTATCTGGACTTGGATTAGCCAGAGATCAGTATTCTAAATTCTTCGAAATGCCAAAAAAGTTATATTAAGGAGGCCAACAAATGGAAAATAGACCAAATGTATCTGTGCCGGTTAGTGATTTAAATAAATTTCCTAACGCGTCATCAACACTTAAAAGGAGACCCACTGAAGATATCCCCAAGGCTAAGCCAAAGCAGGAGCAGATCGTTAAGTCTGATCATGTGTCTGTTAAAAAGCAGTCAGCTTGGAAAAAGGCTAAGCATAGGATTTTTGAGCAAGAGGGCGCAGAATTAAAGAATTACGTAGTGAATGATGTATTGATACCGTCAATTAAGGACACAATTAGTAACATAGTTGCTAATGGTATTGATATTTTGTTATATGGTGAGGCCCGACATACCCTTGGTAAACGCCAGGGTATATTAGGCGGAGCCACGAGGTATGGTAATTATGTTTCTTATAACTCTATTAGTAGTGGCAAGTCTAGTAACTCTAGCGCTCATCCTAGTATGGGTAGTAGCGCTGGTATTAGATCTCGTCTTTCACTTGACGATTTCATTTTTCAAAATAGGCGGGAAGCTCTTGATATTCTCGATAGGATGTCTACTCTTCTTACTGATTATGGTATTGTTACTGTAGCCGATTTGTACGATATGTGTGGCCTTAAGACCCCATATACGTTTAATAATTACGCTTGGAAGGATTTAAGTACAGCAGGAGTGTCACTTACTAGAGATGGATATTTACTTAATCTCCCTACTCCCCAGGCATTAGATTAATGGAGGTATTTATGATACAATCTCCAAAATGGATATTTGAGCAATTTTGTAATATGTTTCCTCAGTATGGATCTAGTGAGAACATCACATATTATCCGAGAGGTAACAATACTATAAAAGTTGAATTCAAAAACCCCAACTTCACAACATTGATATTCTCATACGTAAACACGAGAGATTGGAAAATTGTCACTGAGACTCGTAACTCTTCTGAAGAAAATGCGTTAGAGACATTACGTACAGAACTATCAACATGTCAAACAAATTTTAAAAATTACAAAAGGAGCGTTAAAAAATGAGTATTTTAACAAAAGCAGGAAATTTCATCTATAAGCATAAGTCAACTATATTTATTGTAGCTGGTATTGGCCTTGGAGCTGGATGCATTGCTACAACAGCCATCCAGACAGTTAAGGCTTGCGATATTATTGCTAATGCAAATTCTGAGCTTGATGATCTTGATATTGTCGAGGAAGACGATGAGATGATCAAAATCAAGAAGGAAGTGCGCAGACGTACGACAATGTCGCTCATTAAGACATATGCAGTGCCGGCAACTCTTGGCGTTGGTTCTGTAGCTTGTACACTCGCAGCATTCAAGATATTGTCCAATGAGAAGGCCGCAGCAGTAGCAGCTCTGTCAGCCACCACAGCAGCATTTGAGAAGTACAGATCTCGTGTTATTGAGAAGTATGGTGTTGAAGCTGATTACGAGTTGTATAACGGTAAAAAGGAAGTCACAGTTACCGAAAAGGACGGTACGACCGTTACCAAGATCGTAAATGACCCGATCGATGATAACTGCTACACAAAGATATTCTCATTTGAGACTTCTACTGAGTGGAAGAGCACATGGAGACTTAATAAGGCCTTTATCGATTATTATGAGAGATATTGGAATGAGCAGCTCCATAAGAAGGGTTATGTAACATATAATGAGGTTATTGAGTCTTTGGGATTCAGCCGTAAGGTCGGTGACAATATGACCGAGACATTTATTCCTAACGGTATTGGTTGGGTATCTGTAGAGAATGTTCCTGAGGAGCTTGAGGGCCAGTTTGACACATTTATATCTTTTGCACCTGATGATTATGGTATCACATTTGAGACTGAGGGTAAGATATTTGAGGACCCTGGATATGTTCTCAGATTTAACTGTTATCCTATTGACGGTTTGCTGATGAGAAAGGCAGAAGAAAAGGGCAGAGCTAATCATTGAAGAAGTGGTGAGAGCGCGTCAGATTTGATATTTGACGCATTTCTCATTAATACTGGATTACTAAGTAAAGGAGACTATCATGAATAAATTAATTTGGATTGTTGTGGCTGGTGTTGTAGGTGCTGGCCTCGGAGGCGGTGCAGCCTATTTATATTTGAATAAGAAGTATGACGTAGTGTTTGAGAAGGAGACGGCAGCTGATAAGGCCGAGATCGAGGAGCTCAAGCGAATCAATTATGAATTCCAGAAGGCACAGGCTAACAAGTTATATTCTAAGAAGGAGGATTTCTTTAAGGACGAAAAGGTCACAAAGATTGATCCGGATGACTTAGTTGTTGAAGAAAATGAGGACGACGATTTTGATGCAGAGCCCACAAAGAAGTCTGGAGAGATTAGATTTATATCTAAGAAGGACTTTGATGATGACGATGATTATGAGAAGGAATATTTTGAATTCTATATGGGTGATGGATCAATCGTACAGGACGACGAGCTTCTTGATATTGAGGAGTTTATTGAGGTCTGCGGAACTGCGGCTCTCTCATTATTGAAGAAGGATAAGAGTCTTGCAAGATGGAGTAGTGCCGGTGACAACGAGCTTTATATTCGTAATGAACAGTATAGTGTTGACTATAAGATTACTCGTTTGCACGCAGCCTATCCGGATACTAATTAATATTGGGTAATATTATGAATGGATATTTTGACTATTTATTAGAGCTGGTTAATATGGTTGATAGTAATTATACCATATTACTTGATATTCTATATAGAATAGATTTTAGATGGTCCGTTCATAATGACGATAATCGCATTAGTGACGCGATTGAACTTCGCTATAATTATCAGGTGGACTATGGAGTATCTGAAAGTGAGCTAAAGGAGCTACTCCTAGTCCCCTGCTCTGTTATAGAGGTCATTTGCGGCCTAGCAATTCATATGGATGAGATCATGAGAGATCCAGATGAAAGGCACATCGACCGTTGGTTTGTAGAGTTGCTTGATAATTTAGGTTTGATGGACTTTACGGACGATGGGTACAAGAAAGGAGCTTGGAGCCTTGATGATGTGAAGAAAATTGTGGATATTTTCATGGACCGTACGTATGATGAGCTAGGTCGCGGTGGCTTATTTCCGAGGAATATTTGCTCTAAAAATCAAAAAGAATGCGAATTATTTGAACAAATGAACGGATATTTATTTGAATTTTATTGTTAATTTTTGTGTGATAATTTTGAACAAGAATAAAAAATTTTTCATGATTTTTGCGATTTTTTGGAAAAATGTGAAAAATTGCAAATTTGTGACACTTTTGAAGCAAAAATTTTAAGAAAAAATTAGTGAAAAAAGTCTGGAAACGCCTGAAAATAGGGCGTTTGCGGGTTTTGTGACATTGTTACATATTTTTTTACTATTAAGCTCATAAAAATAGTGAAAAATATATATAAATATAGAAGACAAAAAATGCGTCACTTTGTCACACAAGAAAAAAGGAGTTTTTACATGCTTGATTTCGTTGATATTACTTACCGAGTAGGAAAGAAAGGCATGATAGAAATTTATCCAATATATAGAGTAAAGCGAATAAAGGACCT
>Ga0310694_10000381_pt1 | contig 60221 bp, 100 predicted proteins | sample 174DNAGHGhighgp2_FD_203884 | JGI IMG/M metagenome (GOLD analysis project Ga0310694, IMG submission 203884) | Sheep rumen microbial communities from Palmerston North, Manawatu-Wanganui, New Zealand - 1742 DNA GHGhigh gp2 (v2) (version 2) | ecosystem: Host-associated > Mammals > Digestive system... | reverse complement strand
GATGGTAGTGGCCAGTATAGGTGGTATAATTTAAATGCAGTTATTGACCCTAGCACAGATAACTATGGAACAACACAAAGGTTAGAAACATATGCTATACAATATAGCCATGATATGGTTAAAAAAAGTGATGTCCATGGGACAAGTTGGGCAAAGGGTGGAACAGTTTGTTATGAAAAGAACTTAAATATTCTTCAAGATGTGATTAGTGGATGTTCATGTTCTGATTTTTCATTGACATTACTAACCCAAAACACCATAATATCTTCTATTCCGCTTAGTTATCACATGGGTAAAATGGAATATAGCGTAAGTGGAGATTGTTATCAAATGTATGATGATGTTAATAATTCTAGCAGTAGCGTTCCAGCAGCAAACCGTAGATATTGGATAGACACAGCAGACACCAAACCTTGGGTAACAATTTCACCCCTAGAACACAGAGTAGTTACATCAAATTATACTACGTCTTGTAGGGGTTATTTTTCAGTCTTAGCTTTAGAGAATCCAAATAGGATTTCTCGTTCAACATACTTTAACATAAAGTATAAAGACCCAAGCGGAAGCGAATGCGAAAAGAAAATTATAATCACTCAAGAAGCATATACGCCACCTACGCCACCTACGCCAACAGCTTGCTCTTGTAGCAATGTTGCAGCAATTGGTCAGACTGTTGGTCCTGAAGACCAAGTGGATGTTCAATTGGCATACTGTTTTGGTACAAATGGATGTTCACTTGGAACAGTTGTAAGTCATTTAGATGATGAACCAGATTGGATTAGTAGCAGCGGCGAGGGGGACGAAGATTATACCGTTGCTCATATATTTGAAAATGATAGTACTGAATCTAGAAGTGTAACGGTTACATTTACAATGTCTGGAGGAGATGTCGGAAATTGTACAAGGACAGCTACATTTACTCAAGAAGGACAGAAGTTAAAGCCGACTAACTGTGAGGACCTTTCAAGTAGGACTGTTATTAATTTTGGTGGTGATATTCCTGTTGGGGAAACTGCTATAGTTGGTTCTTTGGATTCTGATATTGACCCATCTTATGTAACTATTAATGCTGCTTCTAATGGTACTAATACGTGGGATGTTGACCATATTGATAGCGATGGAAACGTTTGGGGATATGGAATTGCGAAAGGAAAATCTGGAGGATGGATGAGCCTTTCTATTGGTGGAGATGAATGTAATCGTGTAACTGCAAATATTGAGGTATACTAAATAAAAAATGGAGTCAAATTGACTCCATTTTTGGTATTTATCAATTAAAAAGTTTCTTCTCTATCCATACAACTAACTCAGTTTTTAATCCTCATCATCGCTTTCCACAGTTGCAGCGAGAGCATCTTCAAGTTCGCTTTCTTGCGTTCCCTTTGTTGCCACCTCAACATTTTCACGAATCTTTGTCTTATTCTCCTTGACGAGTTTCTTGATTTCCTTCTCCTCGTCCTCATTCGCCATTCTGAAGTCCTTGTGCTTCACATTGAAACGCTTATTGGTTGCGACCTCAATAACGCAATGTGAGCCATCTTGGTATGAATATTCATACACTCCCAAGAATTCTTCACCACTCCACTTCTTTGCCACAATGTGGTCTCCCTTGACTAAATTAACTTTTGCCATGATTATTTCTTTTAATTAATTGATATTCAATTCCCTCATGCGGTATTCTCTCAGTTCTTCCAACCATTTGCCAAGTTGTTCATGGTCTCTTCCGCATTCATCACAAGGATGTTGTTCTGCCTTTTCCTTGCAATGCTGTATTGCTTCATCTAACGTCATAATACATTTTCTCTTTTCTGTTGCAAATATACTAAAAATTATTGGAATAACCAAATATTTATATGTAATATTAAGATTTTTTAAGAATTATGAAAAAGATATATATCAGCAAGAATAAGTTAGATGAAATGTTATCAAGAAAGCCATTGAATGAGGGTAGCCCAAATGGTGATTATCATGCAACAAACGCTGGAACTGATTTCCCTTGTTTCTATGATGAGAAGACTGATACTTGGTATGAGGCATCTTGGAATGATGATTATGGTTTCCCATTTGGGTTTTGGCCAAGAGATTATTATGGAGAGGATGAGGTCTTCTCAGTTGGTGAGGCTTGGACAACTCACGCACAAGCTTGTGGTAAGGTGGCAAAGGAATATTTTAGCGATTTAATATATGAACAAGTTGGCACTGATGTTACTACCATTGCTGACAAGGTTAATGATTTATTATCTGACATCAAGGAATATAACTGTTTCTATGATGAGAATAATGATGTATATATAAGTGATGACGCTAGTCTTAAAATAGATTTATGGGAGGAAGCTGATTCATTGTATTTAAACTTTATTGATTATGGTAAAGCCCATACACTGCTTGAACAAGGTATTGCTGAAGGTGGTTTAAATGAAAGTGCCTTATCTCAAGAAATAATGGAGCAAACAATTTCAGAACAAAATTTCTCAACAAGAGATGGAATTAATTATGCATTAGAGTTAATTGGTGATTCATTTGATGATTTCTTTGAAAGAGGAAATAGTGAGGGAAGAATATGGCCAGAGAAGGAGATGATTGGTTTCTATGATACTGAGCAACCAGACCCAGAAACATTGCTGTATATATTAAGATTATTGTCTCAACATTCTGAGATTGGTGTATCTTATGATGAGATGATGAATTTCCATATGGTGTTTGAGGATTGGAGAACAAGTGATGGAATTATTACATGTTGCACAATATCAGATTATGTGAATGGTAATTATGGTCCAAACTCATATGAAGATAACGATGAGGACGAGGTTCAATATGCAAGACAAGGTAAGACAGTGTTCGTGCCTCATCTCGCCAACCAAGACGAAAAGAGAGCCTTTTTCAAGGACTTTAGAGATACAAGGGATAAAGCGGTTTATGTTCCACGAGAAAAAGCAGTGGGAAATCTTGCTGCATATCACGCAATGCGTTATCCATACGGAGAAAATAAAGAAAGAATAAATCAAATTATAAAAGAAGTTATTGATAAACAATTAAAGGAGAGACGTTGAATCTCTCCTTTTGTTTTATTTCCTCATTGTTGAATATGGATATTTCTTGTGGTTCTCTCATATCTACCTTCTTTATATCCTTGAATGGTTCTACCTTTGGGAAGAATCACCGTCATATAACTTCGCAGTCCTTCAATTGGGGCAATCTCTAAGTCTGGGTATCTAATCTTCGCTATGTTTTTCATTTTCAACATATTTTCTTCTAACGATTTTACCAAGTTTCTTATTGAATATTAGTCCTCTTTCAAGAAGTACCTCACTTAAGACTCTATACATAGTGATGTCTGGAAGTGTGAACTCATCCTCTTCATTTCTAGCAATTGGGTCATTCCAAGTCACCACTTCTTTGCATTCTAGACTAGTTCTCAAATTGGCATAAGGACAAATCCCAGTATGTTCCCAATCTGAATAGACTTCAACTCCAGCATAATAACGAGGGTTATGACTATTATAGTTTGCAAAGTCATCAATGCAAACGAATCTTGCTGAAGGCTCAGTTCCAACTGTCCTAATGGCTCTTATCTTTTTCACAATCCCTTAATAATTGGTCTAGATATTTCTTGATTCTTTTCTTTCTTGCTTTTTTTCTTTCCGTGTAATTTTTCATACCACTTGAAGGTTTTCATCATAATCTCAAATGTGGTAGCAGCAGTGCCAATCACTGCCATTACGGAATTAACTTGTTTTAGCGTAATCATCTCTTCGCTCCTTTCTTCCCAAACAAAATCTTCTTATGAATATCATATATGTTCTTTAGTGTTGGGATAAGTTCTTTCTCGTCCTCAATCACTAAGTCACCAATATGAACCTTTGTTACAATCTTATCCTTTTCAAGTCTCACCGTGTCAACGACAATGTGGACAGCAAAATAAGGTATGCTATGAAAAGTATAACTTAATTGTTCCCTCTTATCATCAGTCTTCACAGTGAAACCAAAAAAGTGATATTGGAATAACAATTCCTTTATTTCCTTGAATGTCATTTTCTACCAAGTTTTCTCTCTATCTTATCATCTAATACAAATACCCATCCAACGATGATAATCAAGAATAAGACAAACACACCAACCCACGAAAATATGCCAAGTTTCAAACCACGATAGAGAACAAGCCCCTTCGTCATTTTTGGATTCTTAACCACCGCATATTCTGCAATGTAGAAAAAAGCAACAAAAGTTAACCAACCTAATAGATAAATCAAAAACTCTTCCATATACTTTATAATATTTTTTGTAAATATACGAAATATTTTTGAAATAGCCAAATATTTTAACTATTATTTGGATTTTTCTTCTAGCATAAATGTCATCACGTAGTTCTTTGTCTTGGTGGCACTGACACCGCCATAGCTATCCTTCTCAACAAATGTACTAAGTATTGTTGATAGGACAGACAATAGCTTGTCAGGTCTACCTTCAATCATAATCTTCGTGACAACATTATTTGATTGTGCCTTCTCCACATTTTCCTTGGGTAGCATTTTGACAATTTCCTTCAATGTGTTCTCATCAACCTTCACTTCTTTTGGTACACTAGCCATTGATTTTAGACATTAACACGTCCTTGATAATACCACCATTTACGGTAGGATAGGTGGCATTAACCAAAGCCTTTATTTTACCCATATCTTTCATTGAAAGAGTTGTAATACCTTGTTCAACAGCATAGTTGTCAATTGTGTTTGAAATGAATTGTTTCATTTCTTCCTCAGTTGGCATCTTTGGCAAGAACTCCTCAATAACTTTCAACTCCTTGAAATCAGCTTCAGCCAATTCTGGTCTTCCATTATTTGAATAGTCCTTAACATTCTGTTTTCTCTTCTCAGCCATTTGGTTAAGAAGAATGGTTTCCTCATCTTTAGTAAGATGATACTCATTGTTATTCTTATTCTCTCTGATTAACTCAGATTTAATTAATACAAGACTACCAAGTCTCTCATTGACATTAGGGAGATTTGGATGATTCTTGTCACTAGCAAGAAGGGCTATCTTCTCTTCCCTTATGCTTGCTATCTTTTGCTCGATTTGATATAGCAAGCTGTTTTCAGTTATATTCTCCATAATTAGTTAGGTTTTAATAGTTCAATTTTAGTTAGTTAAAAGCCTCGTAGAACGGCTTAAAGTTTCCTTGTGGGTTATGTTTCCCATTGGTTGATTTCAAGTTGATAATGGCAAACTGAATCTCCTTAAATGCTTCCTTATAGTTCTCAGAAGAAAGCACTTCCTTGAACAATCTTGCCATCTCCTTTGGAGGAGTCTTATATGCGCCACAGCCAAATGCACTCAATACCATAGAATCGTGTCCATTGGCTAGTGCAACATCTAGCATTTGTCTAATCTTATTCTTCAAGGTATCTACGACCCAAGGTGCTAATTTTCCATTCTCAATCCTTGGGTTCTTAACAGCAGCCACAGTTACTACTCCAACCTCAAATGTATCTTCTAGAGGTGTATAATCCACATCATCACTTCCCTTGAATACTGTCACATTGGGAGTATAGATTGCCCCAAAGTTATAATCTAATGGATAACGTTCTTCCTTTTGTTTAATACCATATTCAAGCCCAATGTTATTGAACTGATATAGTGACTTAAATAGGTTTGTGCGTCTGAACAGATTTTCCTCTTGTGCTGATGAACCTCTAGTGACTCCACCACCTGGAGTGTGGAAACTTGCCATATTCAATACGCAAGGATTCAAATCTCTATCTATCATTGCCTTTGCAGCATATAAGCAGTCACTATCTACCACATTGATAACAGTTTTATGCTTAGGTAGTGACTTATGGTCTACTACGGCTTTCTTACCATAGAACTTAGTGCCATCAAGCATCTTATCTTCGTCAGTAATGACTACTTCTTTTCCCTTTGGGGACATATATTTACCCTTTTTGCAGATTGCCACAGTGTTGGCATATACTGCTACCTTCTCTTCTCTAGTCATATCAAATTATTTTTATTTTTTCCCAATCAACGGCCCATCTTTTAACAGCGTCTGCAAACTCTTCTGGAGATGCGTAATGTTTAAAAACTCTCTCATAAGCAGCCACTCTATCTCTTGGTTTTTTACTTTCATAAAAAGCTTGAGCACAAGCAAGGCAATACTTTCCAAATACCTTTCTTTTCTTTAATACCTTAAATATCTCTTGTCTACTTTCATTCATATACCAATTTAAAAAACTCTTGATACCTTTCCAAATGGCACGAAAAATAATTGTAAAAATATTGGTGGATTCACCCTTTAAGATGTTATTATTCATATTTTTAACCTAAATCATGTTTTAATCTATACTCATAATCAAGAATCATACTTGCATTCTGAGCAATTTGTTTATCAATCTCTTCTACTTGCTTTTTGTTTGAGCACTTTGTTCTCTTTTCCTTAAGCACCAAGGTATTATATTTCAATTTCTTGATTGCTTCTTGTAGTACACTTGCTTTTGCCATACATTAAGCCCTTTCTACCAATTCTGAGAATGTTGTTACTTTCTCTCCAATATTTGCTATTGCTTCTTCAACCTTTGGAATACGCTTATCAATGACCTCTTTCAGCTTCAGATTAAGGTCTTGGAGCTGTTTATTCTCTCCACACAATTGGATATTGTCTTCCAGCAGCTTCTTCACATCGATATTTCCGTATCCTTTATGACGGTCATCTTTAAATTGTGCATTCCATCGAACAACGTTATCAAGCTCTTGCTTTAGGATATATCCCACTTCAAGAGCTAGATGTTTCAATGCTGCACTATTAACATTGGCATTAATTTCTGCCAAATTATCAATACACTTGTTTAAATCTTGTTCAGTTAACATTCGCTATATATTCCTTTTAAAGGTTAATTAATCGTCATAATAATCATAACATCTTTCGTAAGTATAGACTGGTGGAATCTTCTTGATACACCATTTCTTAAGGAGTTCCTTAAACTTATCATTCTTTGGACGCACAACTTGTCCATAGTAGGTGTTATCTGGGATAATAATCTTTCGAATGGTTTCTCCAGTCTCTAGACTAATTAGTTCAAAGTTTTCCTCATCCCAATAGAGTTTATTCTTTGCAAGGATGTCCATTGCAGTTTGTTTTTCCCTATCGTTGCACTTTTTAATCCAATAGTCTTCTTCCTCTGTGTCAATGGTGGTTTCACAAGGCTTATACTTTGTAGCAAGCTCAAGATTGGGCTGTTGCTCATAACCTACTGGACCCATCATAAACTTTTCTGGGTCATAGTAGCACACCAATGACATTCTCTTATATGCAGTATCTGAGAGATTGTTTCCCTCATATATCATAAAGCTACCTTTCTTGCTGTCTTTTCTTAAGAAATCACCTCTTTGAAATTTATCTCCAGTTGCCATATTATTTATATAGATTATATTTTTTAATTAATTCGCATACTTCTTCTGTTACATATGGATAAGGATTCATACCATTTTTAACCATATTCCTAACCATTGTGGATGACACATCCATTTGTCTTAATTTAATGAATGGAATTGCACCGCCACTGCCTCCAATAAAGGATATTGTATTGATAAATGGTTCATAACCAATGTTATTAACGCTCATACAATTGCTTCCTCTAGAAATCTCTATGAAACCAACCTTTCCCTTGATATGGGTATCATAATTCTTCCATTTTGGTATGCGTTCAATGATATCAGTTCCAGCGATAACAAATATCTCGTCATCATCACCGTATTTTTCCAATGCCATTTCAATTGGAATATATGAATATACTGGTGGTTCTACTCCCTCTTCGAATCTGCACACCTCGCAAGCATCACCAAGTGGCTTGATAGCACTTTCAATCATCTTACATCTTACATCAAATGGTGCTGGCTCTTCCTTCTTCCAAGGATTATGTTTTGCCACAACAAATAACACCTTATCACATAATTCTGAATTAATGATAGATGAAGCCATTGCAACGTGTGCTACTGTAATTGGGTTAAAAGACCCAAGAAGCAATCCTATTTTCATCGTTATTATCAATTAATATATTATATGCCTTTCTAGCATAAAATTCTCCTAATCTAAATGCTATATACAATGGAAAGAATACATTGAAAAATGCAATTATCTTTTTTTCATTGCTTTGAACATAATAATCTACGTCAACACTAAAAAAGGTTCGACTACTGTATCTATTATGCCGAATATATTCCCATATGTATTCTCTTATATTATCGTATGTCAATAATATACCAATCATATATGTTAACACTGCAAAAAACGCAGACCAAGCATAGATAGCTAATTCTACTTTATCCATATTGCAAATATATCAAAAATATTTTAAATAACCAAATAATTTATGAAAAATTAACTATGTTCTTTCAAATTAGTTGAAAAATAAACTACTTTTGTGCCATCTTCTATATTATTACGTATGCCCCTTTTCTTTAGGCAATTATATAGGATTTGACCCTAAATAATCAGTTATACATATAAAAGTGCAGCTTGCGCTAGACTTTTTTCGTATCTTTGCTATAGTTTATAAAACGATAGCAATATGATTGATTTCTCACAGTTCGACAGCCTCATTTCAATGACAATGTACTTCAACAACGAAGATACTTGCAAGCAAGCCATCATTGAAACACGTTGGGGTGTTGGTGAAGCACAAGATGTTGTTTGCCCCTATTGTGGTGAGCATCACTGTGTCACTCGCAAAGATGGTAGGTTTCGCTGCAACCACTGCAAGCGCAATTTCTCTTGCAAGGTTGGCACTATCTTCGAGGATAGCAACCTTTCACTTGTAAAGTGGTTCATTGCAATGTACCTCATTTCCTCGCATAAGAAGGGTATTTCTTCTTGCCAGCTTGCACGTGACATCAAAGTTACTCAGACTACCGCTTGGCATATGCTCCATAAGGTTCGTGCATTGCTTGCACAAGACGATGCAGAGGGCTTCAGCGGTGAGGTGGAGTGTGATGAGGTGTACATTGGTGGTAGGGAAAAATGGAAGCATCAGTCGATGCGTACACCCCATACACAAGGTCGTTCTACCAAGACAAAGACACCTGTCTTTGGTATGATGGAACGCTCAGAGATTGAGAACGAGGATGGCGAGTTTGAGTTTATGTCCTATGTCCGTGCTATGGTTGTTGAGAACACCAACCGTGACACAATCCTTCCTATCATTTCACAGTTCGTTGAAGAAGGTTCTACTGTATTCACAGATGAACTCAATTCGTACAATCGTCTTGGTGATATGGGCTATGAGCATAAGATTTGCAATCACGGACAGTTGCAGTATGTTGTTGATGGTGAAACGTACACCAACAACATTGAGGGCTTTTGGAGTCATTTCAGACGTATGATTAGCGGTTGCTATCACGATGTATCTGATGAGCATTTGCAGTCCTATATTGACGAGGCTGTGTACCGTTGGAACACAAGAAAAGCATCCCAATCGGAACGCTTTGAGGATATGTTCAACAAGTCCATTGGACTGATTATTACTTGGGATGAATTAAGGCTGTGTAAAGCAGCATAAAATGAATCTATATTTACATAAATATACTGTTATGGTAATAAGAAACATTGAAAAGAGTGATTTGCCATTGGTGGCAAAGTTGGCGAAGGACGAATCTGTCAAAACGATGGATGATATTTGTTTTGAACACAGTAAGATTTGTATTTCTGATGAGGACGATGTACTGTGTTTTGTAGTGCTACGTGAACATTCTCTGATGGACTTCTTTAATGGTAATATTCCAAAGGATGAGAATCTTGACGATGATTCAGAAGAAGGTGAAGAATGGTGGATTAAAGAAGACATCGAATCATATATTGGGAAACATTATGAGGTCGTTGCTACATACTTAAAAGATACATATTATTCAAGTGTTTATTCTAATTTGCTGTATTCAGTGGAGTTTGAAGAATGGAAACCACAAATAGGAATTCTTTGGTCTGTAAAAGACTTACCTATAAGCAATAATTTCTATCATTTCAATAATACTGTTTGGCTTGATATACCGATGAAAGACTAACTTTTTTATCTTACAGATATTTATTGTAAAATATTGTAAGATGAATTTTAGCGGAACTACACCTAATGACATATACGAATGGATAGAGAAGAAGAACAATGGTGATGATACATATTATCTAAATGGAAAACAAGACACAGAGGAAGCAATAGATATATTTCAGTCATTGTATGGATGCACATTCAAAAATGTGTATAGATTGTTCCTTTATTTACGTCAGCATCTTTGTATGAGAGTTGCAGATTCTCAAAGTTTGTATAGGGCATTTATCGTATTAAACAATGACGAAATCATCACACTAAGACTATCCCAGCATTTTTCCACCAAGGATGCTACAAAAAGAGCATTCAAGAGAACAGGAAAGCCTAACATTGAATATCATTTAGTCATAGACAGAGTTAAGCCACTAAATCCAAATGCTGACATTTACTATGATAGAACACTTAGTTATGTTGAAGTAAAGGTTAGGGAATATAACCTCTCTGAGTTTAATGATAGAGGCATTAGGAATGGTATTATTGATGAGATTATTGCCTTGCTAACCAATGGAACCAATTCAAAAGGAACGGATGAGAATAAAGAAAACAAAATAGATAATATAATCACCGAATGTATATGTAGATATTTAAGTAATAACGTTATTCAAGAAGGTTATTCATCATATCATTTCTCTCAACAAATATCAGAAATAGTAGAACAATTTCTTAGTTTTAAAACTATGGTTGACAGAATAATTGAGAAAGCAGGCTATTACTATCAGATGTGGCAAGGCTATGGTATTAAGATTTCTCTTAAACCATTTTTTAGTAATATAGCCGCAATACCAGCAAAATATCGAAGAAACAAGGAGTATTATGTTAGAATAAACTACAATAATAAAGATGAAGGACATTTTGTAAGTGGTGGATATAATCCGAAATTGTTACATAAGACAGATTTTCAAATACAGTTAAATGTACCATTTAATGCTACTTATCAAGATATTTATACGACACTTCAACACGAAACAACCCATTTGATAGATGATATTATTCAAGAGTGCAAGGGTTATAAATCATATGTATATCCGAATCAGCAAATGGAAGATGCTAGATTGCCAAAGTATGCACGCATGCTTTTATATTCTTTATGGACAAATACCGAATTCAATGCATGGCAAGCTTCTTATAAACAAGTTGCTGGTGAAAAAGATTGGCTTGATGTATTAATGAGTTACTTAGATGAAGCATATAAATCAAACAATATAGCAGAATGGAGTGCCATTCAACAATTTGTAGCATTAAAGACAAAAAGTAAAAAGATACAAGGAAAAAGTATAGCCGTTTTCAAAGACTATTTTATTAAAACCACATTTAAAAAGTTGAAGAAGATGGTAAAAAAATATTACTAATGTGTATATCCCCTAAAAAGGTGAAGGTCAAATTGTATATAGTTGCCTTTCTTTAAGAACTTGCATGTTAATTTGGCTTTAGCAAGCGTTTCTTCTTTCATAAAAATAGGCAATAAATTGGAAGTTTAAATCTTCCCAATATTTGTGTCCTTCTTTAGTGCTATTCCACAGAAAAGAAGAACCAATATTGCAGTCACTGTATTCAATCATGGTTAAGACATCTTTCTCAATACCTTGAAAGAGTGTTTCACCTCGCCTATAGTTTAATACATTAACACAATACCTTTGCAGCGCATTATGTTTCTTTAGAAACTTATATAACAACTTTGCTTTTAATCTCTTATCCATAATACCCAATTGTTCTTAATGCTTTATGCCATTCTTGCAAATAAGTATAAAAATCAGAATCTAAAGTTTGCCAATAGTTATGTCCTTGTGGCGTACCTTTCCACACAAAAGAAAAGTTTATACTATTATTGTTTGTTCCAATAAGCCGAATAATATCTTCTTTGGTTTTGACTTCTATAGTTGGTTTCCTAAAAGCCATTGCATTTTGACAATATATTTGTAATGCACCACGTTTCTTTAGAAACTTGTACATTAATTTTGAATTCAAAACTTTAATGGAAAAACGCTGTTTCATCGTCTACTGTTATTGAATGTATATTACAATTGCTCTTTCTATCAAGAGGCTCTTTTAATGATTCCTCCAAATAAGCATTAATGATACCATTAACATCATCTATGGTTTTATAAGGTCCAATCCATACATGTTTTCCCCATTCTATATGACGAACGTAATATGATGCATTTTTAGCCTTTCTGAACGTAAATTCCTCACGTTCTAGTGGTCTTCTATACCAAGGTACTTTAACCTCCTTAAAATCGATTTTAGGGGCATCCTTGATAACTCTTTTCTTTCTTACAAATTCAGCTATTTTATTATCCATTATTTATTTTAATAAAATAAGAGGCTATCCTTTTTAATGGTAGCCTCTCATTAACATTAATCTTTAAGAATTTCTTCAAGTTTATCTACATACTCCTTCAAGATGAGAGGATAGTAACTATCATAGTAATACTGAATCTCCTCGATAGCATAATCCTTCTTCATCTGACGGAAGATACAACTTGCCTCAAGAATCATTACCTTCTGAATGTGGACATCAGGAACCTTTCCATCACACCAATCCTCTGCTTTCTTGTTAAATTGGCTTAAGTAGCCCATATACTCAGCAAAGATGATGAAAATGGGCGTAGGAATTACGTTTTCCTTGTGCTTGCTTAACACATCACTGAACTCTTCCAAATCTTTCAAATTACCATCCCACTGTTCTGTGTGGGTGATTGTCTTAGTTTCTTTACTCATTTTATACAATGTTATTTAATATTTTTTACCAACAATCAATATTTGTAATATCTTTCTCTTTACCACAATATGGACAGATAATAGAAACGGCAACACCAATTCCAGTTGATGTAAAACGATAACTGAATGGCGCAGAAGATTCATCTTTCTTTTTGTGCCTTTTATGCCATTTCTGAAATTTATCAGCTATTTCTTGTTCTACTTCATCTAAATTATAATTAGCCATAATATACTTCTGGATGATGGGACTCTGTGTGCCCATTATTTTCTACTGTGGCAATTTCTAGCCCACTACCAACCAAAACTTCCGTTACTTGGAAAGAAGGATTTTCGTTTATTTTCTTCATTTTTCTTTTCAGATTCTTCTACAGTTATTTTAAAATTTCTTTTGCACTTCTTCACCATTCCCTTGTAGGATTGGTCTTGCCATGTCCTAACTGGTGCTTTTGGTTGATACCTTGTATATTCGTTAGTACCGCCACTTCCTCTGAATAGATTTGAATCAAAGTTATCCTCAACTCTATCCCAAGTTATTGTATTCCCCTCTCTTCTTCCATTATGTGAAGGGTAAGATGTTGTTCTATGATGACTATTTGGGTAATCATACATATCTGGAAAGAAAGCGTTGTATTTGTCTGGGTCAATACCGTTTCTTCTCAGATATTCCCTATCATTCTCATCAAAGAATTTAAAGAATCCCCAAATTAGTATTCCAATTGGTAATATAATATATTGCCATTCTTGGTTATCAATCATATTTAACAGTGCAAAAAATGCACACGTCATCATACAAACTATGAAGTTATTATAAAACATATATCCTCTTTTTTGTGCAAATATATTATTTTTCATTTAGAAAAACAAATTTTGCACATTAAAAAAAGTTAATAAGTCATTTTTTTAACAATAAACCTAGAAAGAATACTAGACTCTTCCATTGATTTCTCTGTCTTATCAGTGCCATCACTAGTAATCTTGAACTTCACCTTGCTACCTTCCTTTGAGGTAATCTGAATGTCCATACGCTTAATCGAGAAGAAAGGAGGTACATGATATTCCTTGCCAACTTCTAACTCTTGAGGTTTGATATGGTGCTTAATAATCTTAAGCTCTTCCATATGGTCTTTTATTTTCTTAGTTGCCATTACCTTATAATATTTAAAAAGTTTTCAATTCTGTAATAAACACTGCATCAAGGTCTGATGGATAGAATGAGCAATTGTAATTATACTCATTTCCAGTATATTCACTAATCTCGTGACAAGTGCAAGACATGTTTGTCTTTGTGATAACCTTAACAAGCTTCCTTGATTGGGTGAGAATCTTTGGGATAAGATATATCTTACCCTCTTCAATGTCAGCCCATTCAATATGTTTTCTCAACTCCTTCATCTTCTCCCTCTTTGTATAAGTTGGAGATGTTTGTGAAGAAGGCCCAGTTTGCTGTGGATAAGGTCTTGTCGTTACTTGAGATGGTGTTGGCAAACCCAATGTTGACTTCGGCTTCAATGGACACCAACTAGGAATCATAATGTCTTGGTTCGGTCCTATATTGTAGTCAATTCTCCTAGGACGAGTTACATCAAATGCCTCGTAATGAACTGCCCTACAAGCAGCATCAAACCTATCTTCAACACAGTGGTCATAATCCCTAATCAAGTTGGGACAACCATTACATTTTACTCTCTTATCACACATATCTTTTAAATTTACATTTACTTTCTCCTTTGGTTCTGCTTCCTCATGGAATATATCTCTATCCCATATACAAGTTTCACAGTCCCTACAATCCTTTCCTTCACAAGGATTATCACCTCCAATACCAAACATATTTAATTTAATTTAAATCCATTCGTCATCATCATTAGAATCAAGCTGATAATAGTCAAAAGAAGGATGATACCAAATCGATGGTCTTTCCATTTCCATCTGTTCTCTAGTCTCTCTTCTTTCACGCATTTGTTCTCTTATCATCTTCAAAAACTCCTTTGACCTCAACATATCAATGGATGGCATCATTCCACCATTCATCTCTCGCATCTTGTCAAACATTTCCCTCTGATGTGGATTAATGGCTTCTTCTGTCATATCCTTGAAGTCCTCACCAAGCAATTCCTTGCAAGACTCCTCAAATATTGTAGAACCCAACTTCTCAAGAACGTGCATATCACCACCAATCACAGCGTGTTCAATACAACTATGCAATAGACAATTAACCATATTCATAACAGCAAGCTGGAACTGAGCATTATTCTCAACCCTTTTACTTCCTCTATCAGCATTTAACATTCTTGCGATGTCATCAATTGAATGCGCCCCAATAAAAGAACCGCCAATACGAGCAATCTTGTTTAAACCATCATAATACTTATTATCACAAAGTCTTGATGATATAATATGTATCAAATCCCTATTGGCCTTTTCGTGATTAACTGCCCACCTAAACGGAATGTATAGCTTATTTGCCTTTATATGTTTCAAGAAGATTCTAAACACTGTCTTCTCTACTCCAAATTCTTCTTTAACGTTCTTCATTTGCAAATATATTAATTTTTTAGTTAGTTTCCAAATTTATAGAGTTAATTAAAGTTAACCTATGACAAAATTATCCTTATCATCAAAATTATGACAATTAGGACAAAATAAAAAACTCTTCCAATTTGTTTTATCTGATGTAACCATCAATGCTTTCCAAGGATAAAACTCGTGGCCGCATTTCTTACATCGTAACAAATATTTTCTATTAAAAGCATCGTTCTCAACCATCTATTTCAAAATATAAAGGTTTATATACCATTTCATAATTCTCATCAAGCAATGACACATTGTAAACTTGCGTCTTATTCAACATCTCGCATTCTCTATTCGTACTATGGAGATGACCGTGAAGGTTATAAGTAGGGTTTATATTACCAATAAAGGTGTTCAATGATTCATTGCCAATATGACCTCCATCAGCCCACCAACAATCCTTCTGTAACAATATATCACTAACTCCATATGGGGCATCGTGAGATAGAACTATATCAATTTTTGGTAATTCTTTCTCTAACTTTCCATATATCTCATCTTGTTCCTCATATGGTTTCATAAACGACCAATTGCCGAATATCTTGCATATTGGAGTACCAAAGATTACTTTACCTTTATATTCATAAGTCTCGCAATTGAGATACACAATCTTGTCTTGTCCTTCCAATGCAAGTCTTACCCTATCTTCATGACATTCCCACCATTTGTCGTGATTGCCACCTATGAATATAACCTTATCACAAGGTAAGTTATTGCACCAAGGCATAAAAACTTCTTTAAACCATTTCTCACTTGGTATGGAATAGTTCTGAATGCGTAATGGTACAATATCTCCAGCAATCAACACAAGGTCACAAGGTTCAATCTTGAAATCCAATTGACCATGCATATCTGAAAAAGCACCTATTCTCATTTTCCGTATATCTTCTCAAACTTATCTTTATTATTCTTAAAGAATTCTTCCCATTTGGAAAAATAACCAAGCCAAAATTCTCTTCCTTCAATTGATTGGTCCCAAAAGAATGAAGTAGGACCAAAATTATATAAATTAACAAATGTCTGTCTATTTGTTCCACCATAAGATTGCTTAATATAATTACAGACTTGTGACATAAGCATATTTTTTGCCGTTAACTTTGGTTTATTTGCACGAACCTCATTTGCAAGGTAATCGTTCAATATACCATTCTCCTTAAGGAATTTATATAATAGCCAATAACCAACTATTCTTTCTTTCTCTTCAGTCATTTTTGCAAAGATATATAAAAAATTCTTAATTCCCAAATTATTTGGTCGGTAATATTTCTAACTTACCAACCGTTTCTGCCCATTTATTACTCAATTTATACCAAAACCTTCTTTGGTTTTTTCTTTTCGCTTTTTCTGTTCTACTATCTTCTTTGTGGAACATCTCATAACCCACCCAATAATAGTCACTATAATTCATTGTTGCTATAACATCAAATAAACCATTAAGATTTCCACTAGAATGAGTTAAAACAACTCCAACAAGGTAATTTATGAGAAACTTTGGGTCATCATTGCCTTTATTATAAGGCTTGAACTTAATAATCTCATCAAGCAATTTATGATAGACATTATTCTGCATTGCAAACTTAATGACTATCTTAATTGCCTCTTCCTTCTTAATTATTCTATTCTTGTATATCGTTAACATCGTTTCCTTTCAATTGCTTAATCAATTTCTCTAGATTGCTTTTCAGCCATCCTTCTTCACTGACTGAAATTGTCATCTCAAATTCAGCCAATATATCTTTTGCGCCTTGCATATAGGCGCATTTCTTGATGAATGAAGACCCAACCATTGTTGACTTCAAATAATCTTCAGCTTTCTCCTCTATAGTCCCTAGCATACAACACATCTTTAGTTTCTGTTTGCCATTTATTAGAAATGTATACCCAAAAGTTAATCCAATCTATATTAGTATTTGAAGCTGGTAATAATCTGAAAAATCCATATATTTTTTCACCGTATAAATCATGTAACCAATCATTCTCGTTGCAATAAATGTCTATACACTTATATAGATAGTCTGAAAATGAATCATCCTTGCTTATATGATACTTATGGTATATAACATAATATGGATGATTTACATTTTGCATAGCTTCCAATTTCTCTTCTATTGATTGTTCATAGAATCTATGCATAACATTATACTTCATCATAAACTTGCAAAGAAGATAATGAAATTGTTTTCTGTTTACACTTTTAATCATATTTTTTGGGAATTATATACTTGTTGGCAGTACACAAGCACTACCATTCTTCATCTTCCTCATATTCATCTTTTTCATTTTCCTCTTCTTCTTTATATTTTATAGCCTTTTTCTCCAAAATTTCATTTTCTTTTTCTAATTCCTTTAAAGTTTTTGAAGATAATTCTTTACCGCACATTGGACAATATTTGATATTGCCTACAATTGTTTTCCAAATAGAAGCACTAACAAGACAAATTTGTCCATCTTCAACTGCAACTGTTCCTAATACAGTTCCTATTGTTTTTCCACCATCACAATATTTACACATAATATTTTGTATTTTTTTAATTACTGCCAACAAGTATATAGTCACCTATTTTTTTTTAATAAAAAGAGCCTACTACTATTCTCACGAACGGCAATAGGCAATGTAAAATCAATCAATATGAACAAGTTATTATTTTCTTTTTTAATCACTCTGCCTTGGGAGTGCGCTTGGTAAAGCGTCCATTAGCAGCACGAGGAGTAACAACCTTGGTTGCCCTTGCGTTCTCACGGAACTTCCTCAACAGCTTGCTCTCAGCATCGTGCGTCTCTGCACTAGGCTCTGCAACCTTCTTGCGAGGCGTTGCATGGTGCTTCAGCTTGAAGCCCTCTTCCTTCTTCTCTTCCTTCGGTTCAACCACAATCTTAGGAATAATAACCGTCATGGTCTTTGCAAGGGCATTAACCTTTGTGGTCATCTTCTCAACATCACAGTTCTCTGGAATCTTCACCGTTGTCTTATTCGAACGAGTGGTATTCTCATCCTCAAAGCTAACCTCAACAGTAAGCTTGCCATCCTCAACCTTAGTCTCAAACTTCTCACCAAGAGTCTCATCAAAAGGCACAATTACCTCAAAATCAGAGAGATTGTTCTTAACTTGCTTCATCAGCTCGTTAAACTCATCAAGAAGGTCATTGCTCTTCTGAAGCAGAGAATCCTTCATTTCCATCAACGAATTGAACTGTAAATTCCAGTCAATTGAACCAAGCGTCCCATTAATGGTGTCAACAAGACCCATAGTAGCATCTACGCTATTGTCAATGAGACCAAATAGTTTTTCCTTAAAATTTCCCATTTCCTTAATATTTTTAATTAAAAATCCAAATTATCATTAAAACAATCATTGCCCAAAAAGAACCAATTGAAACAATCATCGTCTTCTTTATAATCAGCTTATTGAAATCTTTTTCGTTTCTCATGTTGCAAATATATAGAAAAAGATTTTAAAATCCAAATCTCTTAACATTTTTTAGTAATGAACCTTTAAAAGCGTTCTTAACCCTAATACAAGTAAGGTTAAACATCCTTATTTCCTTATAACAATCAATTATACCTTGTACTGGAGAACTATCTATCCTAGTGGCAGCTTTCAGCACATTCATTTGTTTTGATGTGCAAGTAATTCTATATATCGTCTCATTAGTTATCTCATTGTATCTATAAGGCTCTACTTGAATTGTATCACCCTTATCTTCCTTCGCCTTAATCATTTGCTTGGTGTCTTCATCCAACTCAAAGTTAAATTCCCTCAGAATATTAGTCAAACCAATAACCTTAAAAGAATTACCATAATCATCCTTTACATAGTCATCTGAATAACTAACGGTGCGATATATCTGCCCCTTCGAAAACGTATGATAATTATCATCACTATGCCTATAACCTCTACCAATACCATAACGGTCTGTATAGTTATAATATGTGCCATTAAGATATGAATCATAACGCTTCATAAACAGTTCTTTAAGAAAATCATTTCCATAAGTGTTATCGTCCTTAATACACAAATAATATTTCATATCTCCCAGTTTGGTTTAACTATTTTATTTTCAACATCTACTGCCAACATATAATGCGATTGCTCAAAAATATTACGACCATATGTATTTCTGTACATCTTGATTAAGTATTCACCATAAATCTCGTACAAATAGTAACCTTTGATATTATCAGTGTTATACCCTCTCCTATGCATAACATATTCTGTGAAATTTGTTTTCCCAAATATGTCTTGTGGTGATATATTGTCACCACCAAGACGAAGCCAACTAATATGGGATTCGTGACTATTGATGAATTGCTTCCAATAGTTATATAAACCAATTTCCTTCAAGAATCTTGTTGCAAGTTGATAATATTCTCTCTTCTTTCCTTCTAACATCACTCATAAACAATTTTGTTTCCTTTATGAATAAATTTTATCTTACTAATCTCCATGTATAATGTCCAAATGAATCCTCCAAGTATAATTCTGGGAATAAATATCCTCTAACCTTAAATGAGAAACTTGAACCATATCCGTTGTTGAAACGAATATAACTTCCAGTATATGTATAGGTGTATGTATCAGTCCACCATTCAGTTTCCCTTCCTACAGAATAGGTTATGTCACAAGTATGGTTATTGAAGAACTGAATCTGCTTCGGTGTCATACCCAAACCACGTTCATAACCAATGTTGTAATCAATCTGCCATACGCCAATCAATGTGTTAGCACAGAAATAGTCATATCTATAGGTAGGTTCATAATTGCAAGTGCAATAATCCTTGTAATGATTACACCTTCTACAGTATTCCCAATCACACGATACTAAACAAAGAATAGCAAGCAGTAATAATAGTGTTTTCTTCATGGTTTAATGCCTTGGTCTAAATCCTTTTATGAACTTCTTCCATTCCTTCTTTTTCTTGGCAAATCTATCACAAGCCTTAATCTTCTTATTATATACTATGCCGTAATAAGTTCTTTTATCTTTATAGTATAAGACTATGCTGCGTTCATCTTCAAATACGTCATAAATTGTTGAGAAGATAAATGGATGATAATTAGAAATGATTCCCTTGGTATTGTCATAGTTTCTCTTTAATACCAAAGTCATAGGAGCTTTGACCTTAAATGCATAATATCCGCCACCATAGGATTTAACATTTTCACTAGTGGGAATCTCACTATCAACATATGCCCATACCCAGTTAATAACAAGAGTATCGATATTAACAAACGTAGAATCCAACATACTCTCATAAGGATTCTCAAACTTTGGCTGTGCAAATGATGCCAAAGACACCAATGCTAAAGCTAGCATAAAATAAAATCTCTTCATAATTTATTATTTCTTTTTAATTAATTTATTCAACACTGGAACGAACTTATATCCTTTTTTAGCTAACTCATCTATGACAATCTTCTTTTGTTCTTCGGTAGGCTCATAAAAGTCGTATCCGTCCATTTGTCCCCAAACTTGAGGTATTTCGTCAATTAGAAAACTTTGAAAGCCAACATTGTAAGAAAGATACCTCTTAATGCCAAGATAAGGTTCTTTTTTAGAATGTGGCCAAGTATTAATCATTTCAACGCTAGATACCAATATAATCCAATCTAATCCTGAACGATTCCCTTGATATTTGGCATAAACGATTACACCCTTTAATCCGACCCACATACTCATCTTTTTCTGTTCCATCAATACTCCTTCTCTGTAAATGTTCTAGTATTAGTCACCGTTTCTAATGTGGTTCTATTGAACAATACTTTCTTGTTTTTATTAAAACACAAATTTTGTTCTTGTAATGCCATCATCAAACGAAAATATTCTTTTTGCGTAATATTAGTACAAGTATCAGCCCCACTATAATGTAGTTTATTATTAATAGAGAAAAGATTAGCGCAGCCAATGAAACATGAACACAATAAACACCCATATTCAGCTTTAATTGGATTGCACGCTATAATAGCCCCACATGAATATTCAACCTTAACAAAAAGTTTCCCTTTTATGAGCTCGTTAATTTTTTCGTCTGACATAGTTAAGACAGCTTTTCTCTAACCAAATCCAATGCCTTGCCCAATAGGTTCAATCCTTTCCAATTGGATTCATCATCCAAGGCTTCAGTCTCACCAACACCTAGGCCCCACACGGTATCGAGTGGTGAAGCCTCTGCAAAGCGTTTACCTTCAAGTTCCTTATTGAGCAACAATTCTTTCAGTTCCTCATTTTGCTCATACTTGAGCATATTGGCATCAACCATAACTTCAAAGCGTCTCTCATTCCAAACCTTATCGTCATAGTTCTTTACCTTTCTACCAAGAGCCTTTGCAACCTTTGGATTCTTGCCTTTTGCTAGAATCTCTTCTGCAATCTCAGTATCGCCAAAGGTAATTGCCTTGATGTACATAAAATACTGCTCAGAATTGAAGAAATGCAATGTCTTTCCATTCTCTTCAATGGTGAAATGACACTTAAACCAATTGGAAGGCCATTCTCCCCAGAAAAATATGTGTTTATCTGTTACTCTCATTTTTATATACAATTTTTTTTAATTTTCTGTTATAATATACTTTTGTTATGCCTAAATATTCACTAAGTTTCTTCATTGCCCTAGAAATATCATTTAAATCAGAGTTATTAAGACTCTCCAAACGGCAATATTCATCAAACCCAACAGATGAAGGGTTAGGTTTTTTCTCTTTTTCATCTATATCAAATTTTGTTCTGATTTCTCCGCTAAGACACACTGTAAAGTTTGTTGGTACACTTCTAGATGGGTGTAAGTGAGCATAACCCAACGAATTTGTGAAATAATCATCTTGTAGTTCAACATCTCCCATTGGCGAAAATATCATGTAGGCTCTCTTAAATCCATAGTCATGTGGGTGACGAATCTTATAAACTTTGTCCTTCTCCAATATCATCTTTAGTATAAATTTTGTTTAGTTTTCTATTGTATTTATAGCCATGCCCCATCTGTTTAATTGTCATTCTGATTTCCTCAAGGTCTTTTAAACACAATGGCAAGAGTTTGCAAGCACAATCAATACCAGTTTGTGGCTGAAATGGTTTATCTCTAACAATATCAAACTCGGTAAGTATTGACCCATCAAAGCATATGGTGAAATGAGTATTAATATGCCTAATATTATCGTATTTAGGCATAAACTCATTATTACCAAAGTAATCATCTGGAACTTTAATATCCTTTAATGGAGAAAAGATTATGTATTTTCTTTTCCTAAAAGGCGTACAATGTTCAACCTTGTAAACCTTGTCACTCTCTAATATCATATTCTCCTTCAATCATATTTGTTTTAAGATTATACTTGAACTTGCTCTTATGTTTCTTAAGTTCATTAACAAGTTCCAAAACATCACTTACTGATGGTTGGACAAATTTAAATCCGTTCCTTTCTCCAAAATATATGCCACTTAATTCTCCATAATGCTTGCATATGTCAATGCTAACAACTGACTGCATTGTCTTTCTTTCAAAACCATCAAGGTCAACATCAGTTCTTGGACATATTAAGACATATTTATTCTCTGGGAAATTAAACCTATATAAGTGTTTTGCTTTCAGTATCATACCTTTTTGATAATTGTATCTAACTTTCTGTTATAAACATATTCAGTTGGTCTCAAGACCATTGATAATTCATTAAATCTATTCTTACCCTTAAAAGACATAACGATTCTATCAAAATCACTCTTATTTAATTCCATAAACTTACAGGTATTTGGAAAGAATGCTGTTGATACATCATTTTCAATACCATTGACAATTGGAATATTATCGAATGTTATTAGGAATTGACATTCTATTCTACTTTTTCTAACATTGGTATTTATCGCCATATCTTTAATAGGAGAGAATATAATAGAATTAGTTTCAACAGTGAATGCATCATCAAAACCCTCGTTGTATGTCTTTCCTATTGTTATGTCATTGTGACATATCTTATATATCTTACCTTTCTTTAACTCCATAGTTTATTTTTTTTGAAAAAATATTTGTGCTCAAAATAATCTTTCTATTTTCTTTAATTTTCTATTATATCTATAACCGTGGTCATTCAATGCTTCTTTCATCTCGTTATATTGAGCAATGGATGGTCTTGATAACGTGCAACATTCCTCTTGAAATCCTATGGAGTCTCTTTCTACTTCAAATTTTCCAATCAATGAAATAAATACAATACTTGGTATGCAATAACCGCCACAATCCAAATATGCCTTTTCTCCACTTGCAATAAAGACAATGTAATTGCGAGGGAAATGCCAGTTTTCCTTTTTGAATGTGACAACCAATATATCACCACACTTAATATCTTTCAACTCCATATTGCAAATATATTAAAAAAAAACGAGATAACCAAAATTATTGTGTTAATTAAAATTAATAAAAAAAAATAAATAGACTAGAACTAGATATCTTTAGTGAAAAATATAAAATCGCAATAGAATATCAAGGAGAACAGCATTTTAGGGCACTTGAAGTATATGGTGGTGAAACTAGATTTAAAAGACAAATAGAATTGGATTGTTTAAAAAAAGAAATATGTAAAAATAATAATATTTTATTACTTGAATTCTCTTATGATAAAAACGAAAAACAAGATGGATTGATAACAGACTATTATGAGCTAAAAACTAGAATAAAAAAATGGTTAGGAAAACCCTAACCATTTATACTTTTAATAAGGTATTCACACTTCTCCTTGTTGCCAAGTGTCTTTCCCTTGTCGTTCGAAAGTTTTACAGCGTCTAGCCATCTGCGAAGCTCTGTGATGCGGAATCCAATAAGTTTTATGACTATATTGGAGTATGGGAAATCAACTCCACTTTCGAAGTTAGTTACAGAGGCACAAAGATGAGTGCCAATCCCATAACTATCCTTCATACGCCCATTAAGCCACTTGTGAAGTTCAATAGCCTTGTCAATTGTAAGAGCATTGGAATAAACAATTGCTTTTGTCCTTGGGTCAATACCAAGAGAACGATACTTTTCGATTATCTTCTCAGTCTCCTCCTTCTCATCTCCACTGTCAATACGCAAGCCATCAAAGGTTTTAGCCAAACGCTTTGAGAAGTTGTCAAAGAAAATGGAATGTCCAAATGCATCTGGTAAGTAGATGCCCACGTCACCATTAAAACACTTGCTCCACTTGTCCATCACTTGGTAGTTGCACTCAAATACACCACTAACGCACTCCTCAGCGCATATAATTTGATGGCTCATCGTTCCAATTGGTGTGAGGTTATACTCCTTTGCAAACCACACATTAGAAGTTCCAACGAATTTGCCATTTGCTTTTCCTTCAGCACAAAGTGAATCATATGCATCCTTGAGTCCTTTAAGAACTACAGATTGGTTTTGGAAGTTAAAACGCCTTCTAGTTCCCATATCTGATAGGGCTAACCCATTGGTAAACGCCTTGATACCTTTATCGTATGCCTTATCATATTCAATATCCCAATTTACCTTATCAACATCACCGTTGATGATGTGCATCAACTCAGAAATGGTTGAAAGGATTGGCATTTCCCACATAATGGTTGACCACCATTTTCCTTCAATCATAATGGATAGATACCCACTTTGGTCTTGATGAATGTGGACTTCAGATGGATTGAATCTATATCCACGAAGAAAATCATAATACCAATCTGGAAGGAAGTAAATCTTGCTCTTCATAAAAGCAATCTCTGCTTCCGTGATAACAACATCCTTCATACCATCAATCTGTTCTTGCAACAGTTTGCCAAATCCTTCTGGATACTTTGTATTGTTTCTGTCAAAGAACGAATACCTTACTTCAGCACGAGGATACGTTTGAAGAACGTAATACTGACACGTAAACGTGTACAAATCATTATCTGTGAATTTAGTCACAATTTGTTTCATAAATTTTATTTTTTAAAATTTTTAAATCTGTAATCATATTCTCTTTTTTCAAATTGGAAAAATACAACAATGGAATTTTCATTTCTTTGCATTTTTCTAATTTGGTTTTATCATTTTCAATTTGTTTAATAAATTTATCAAGCCCACCAAAATATGATATTGGTTTAAAATGCTGTAATCCTTGACATTCAATCGCTACATTAAATTTTGGAAGGTAGAAATCCAATTCCAAATTCCCTAACCACTTAGAATGATACCTATATTCATATTCGATGTTGTTATCAATTAATAACCCTTTAACTTTTTTTTCTAAAATACTTTCATTACAAATAGGACATCCTTCGCCTTGAAGATGAGCGCAAGGCTTTTGCCAAAATTCTCCATGTTCTGGACATATTATACAAACTTTTGTATGGGCATTAACATATTCTACTTTTGAATAGTCGTATTTGTTATTGTGTAACTTTTTTGCAGTTTCAATCCAATCTTCTATATCAGTTTTTTTAGCTTCATATTTAATTAAATCCCCGCATTTTGAACATCCTTGCCCATTAAGAAAGTTATCAGCCCTAACCCAAAATTCTCCGTGAATTGGACATATAACACATACTTTTGTTTTATTATTTATGTATTCTACTTTTGAATAATCATATTTGCTACCATATTTTTCTTTTGCATTTGTTATAAAAGTTTCTGTTGTGTGTTTTTTTATTTTCATTGGCTTAGAAACAGAATACTTACTAACTAATTTTTTTCTGCTTCTACATTTTGGGCATCCTCTTTCTCTTAAATGATTTGATGGAGTAGTCCAAAATTCTCCATGAATTGGGCATATTATACACACCTTTGTATGGGCATTAACATATTCTACCTTGGAGTAATCATACTTATCGCCATGAATAAGTTTTGCTCTTTTTATAAACTCTTCTGTGGTCATTTTTTTATTTGAAGCGCATTTTGCGCAACCATTACCATTTAAATGAGAATTAGGTGTTATCCAAAATTCACCATGAATTGGACATATTATACACACCTTTGTATGGGCATTAACATATTCTACCTTGGAGTAATCATACTTGTTGTTGTGAATTTCTTTTGCTTTAATAATAAATCTTTTAGTTCTGTCTATTTTCATAATGATATTGATTTATATATAAATATACCAATATTTATAAAAATCATTGTCAGTAAAATGTGTCACAATTTGTTTCATAACTTTTTTATTTTTTCTAATTTAACTTCTGTTGTTTCTCCTTTTCTAAGTGGATATTGTCTTACAAGCTCAAGACCTTCAACACCAATTACATGGTCTCTACCATGTCTATCTTGAATATAAAAGAACAACAGCAATTCTGTCATGTTCAGCTAAAGCAATTATTTTAAATGGTATGGCACTATTTCTTTCAATTCTTCTTTTGTCTTGACAAAAATAAGGCGTTTCATTTTTCCCCTTAAAGTATACATAAGCGCTTGGGTATGTTGAGAATGAGCATCCCCAATCAGTCACTTTAACAACATCGCCAACACGAAATGGAAACTTATTTCTATATTTCTTGCTGTTTACAGAATAATTGAACTCAATATCCATAATATGCATCATTTGGTGTCACAGTCACTTCTCCTATATCCTCAATGGGTTCAGCTTCCTCAACATCAACTTGTCTTGTTGAAGAATTGGTATTGTAGTACCTATTCCTATAATAGTCATAATTGGATTTTGGATTTGATTTCTCCACAAATGTTTGGAAATGGTATATGTTATGAACACAACCACCAAGCAATATGCAAATCATTAAAAACCTTAATCCAAGCCTTAAAAATTCCCTCATAACTCTAAAGTTTCTATTCTTTTCTTTGTCTTTCTGACAATTGAAAATATTGGGTCACTTGAAACTGTTGTGTCAGCCACACAAAGATAGACATTTAATCTATTCCTTAATAATACCAACAATCCAGCTCCATATGGTGAACGAACATCTATAATCTTCCAATCATCATCATTATTGTCTAAATCTGGAAATCCTTGCAAAATTTTATCTTCCTCCGCAAGGAATAAACAATTTACTATTCCAAAATAACGTTTAATACAACCATTGGAAACACAACTTCCTTTTCTTATGACTTTAACAATATCTCCAATTGTATAAGGAACATTGAATACAGTCCTTCTACCACTGTTACTCCATATCACTTCCATATAGCGATTCCACCTCCTCGTGATACCACTTATCAAATTCGTTGAATTCTTCATCAGTGAATTCACGTCTTACATCGTTCCATTCCTTATAGTCACAATACTTGACCTTGACAATGATACGATTTCCACGAGAATCAAGCAATGGAATAGTAGGACGAGCAACAATGCCCTCTTCAATCAATGTTGGGTCAGAAGCCCCTTCAAACCTTGTCGTAAAGCCATTCTTGACCATTCGTTCAATCTCACGAAGAGTCATATTGCCAAGATATGGTACGGTATCAAGACCCAATTCACTACAAATTGAATCACGTACTTCCTTTGGAGTCCACCAACCTTGCTGACAGATGTCAAATACCCTAAAGGCATTGCCTTTCTTCATATAACGTCCACCACACTTCTAGACACCCTCACCAAAGTACTCACCAAAAATATAGATGGGTACTTCTTCCATAAATGCGTTATACATCTTTGGAGCACTAGGATTGGTGGTAGTAGTTATATCATCACTCCACTGAATCTTATTGCCTTCCTTGACTGGGGCAAATCTAGCACTCTCCTTTGGGAACATTTCACAAAGTTCATCCTTGATGTTGTTTCCAATCTCCTCAAGCATTTCAAACTGCCCATGCTGAGAACTTGCCTTATCAGTCTTACCACCAACGACAATGCGTCCAGTTGATGGATAAAATACAATCTTGGAATTTGTTCCGTCTATTTTGGAGTAAGCTTCCCAAGAACAATCAAACAAGTATCTAGCAACATCGTCTGAAAAGTCTCCAAGAATAATCTTGTTCCTAAACTTAAGCCACTTCTGATTTGGGCAACTCTTACTATCAAAAGCATAACGTTTGTAGATAGAATTGATTTTCGTAAAAGTCATTAAAGCCATAATGTTCTATTATTTTTTTGTTGCAAATATACAAAATTATTTTTTAATAACCAAATTTGTTAACATCTTTTAAACATTTTCAACCATACTTACTGACATTGTACACATTAATCCTAAAAAGATGACACATATGATTGAACCTAAGAAGTAATAAATGCATATTGCCATTACAACCAATGCAATTATAAATGCTGTTGATGCAAAGTTGAATACAAATGCCATTTCATTTGGATATAATGGTTTTATACCTTTCTTTTCCAAGTAATGCTGGGCATAATATTCATTTAACTCCCATAATGGTAGTTTCAGATTATAATTTGGTTCATCATTCCATAGCAACAATCTATTCATCATAAAGAGTCTCCCTATCAAGCTATCATACAAATCAGATGGATAGTAGTAATATGGCAGAGCGCCACTATAATACATTTTATCGAATGATAATGTTCTTCTTCCTCTTCTATTTCTGAGAGCTGTTTCGTTTGCTAATGCATCTGGAGTTAGTAACAAACATTCACTTAATCTATAATCGCAGAGTAGATTTGGATATTTGTTTTTCTTTTTCACTGCTAACAGAATATCTCCAACAAGCCCCATTGGTATTGGATGTTTCTCCAACTTTGGTTTCTCCTTTGGTTTTGGATACTTCTTATACTTCTTAGGTATTGGAGGTGGTGCTATTATTGTTGCAGTGTTATGTTTCTTGCAATGTCTTTTGTACCTTCCCATTTAACAATTCACTAAGTGGTTTAACAAGATTCTTCCACTTGAATAAGCGGTTAATAAATCCTTCATTCTCCATATCGGCAACAAGAGCCTTTGTCTTTTCAATAAGCTCCTTATTAACTGCCGCTTCTTTGGAAATGGAATCCAAGGCTGATTCCAACTTTTTAATCTTGTTTCTCAAGCCTTGGTATTCGTCCATTGGTATTTCAATTCTTGCACTCATACAATCTCAACATTGTTATCTTCTAGTTCCTTAATTGCCTCATCTGGAGAGCCAATTGCCACCGTACAGTCACGCAATAATCTAGCTCTTGACTTGGTGAACGTTTTCTTACCATCCAAGATGCTGTCCTTTACGCAATAATTTAGAGCAAGACCAACATAATCTACGCAATCAATACCTTGATAATCAATACCTTCAAGATAGATTTTTGATGTTTGGTTCTTGAAAATTGAATATTCCTCATGGTCTTCATTGCATCCCTTTGTCAATACTGTATAATCAACCTTCAATTCATTAAGAACATCCAAAATGGGCTGATAAATTGCAGCGCCATGAGAATGCTGAACACAATGAACTGGCCAAATACCGCCATTCTCCTTGAATGAGCAATGGGTGATAGGATGCCAATCTGCTGTGATGATAATGTAATCATATTCACCATAATGGGTCTTGATATACTCTACCAAACGATTCAATGCTTCTCTTCCACCATCAACAGCTAAAGAACCACCCTCTATAAAATCATACTGAGGGTCTACAATTATTAATACTCTTTTTTTCATATCTTTTATTTTTTATTTTACGAAAATTTTCCGCTTTTAAATTCGTGATATAAACTAGTTGATATATGCTGTTTAAGATAATTAAGCGCAATTATCTTGTCTCTCATAATATCATTTTCACAACATATCTTTGCCCACCTCATACTCAATGTACCCCAATTTGGATGACTTTGGAATGGACTAGGTGGAGGCCAATGACAAAAGGCGCAAGCATTCTGAATTATTTTAATTGGTTCATTTTCATTTAATACATCAATAAATGTTTTTCCTTCCATATTGATTGGGTCAGATAACTTTTTATAATGTTCCCAAAAGTTATTTTCCCTAGCAAATTTCTTAAAATAATATAATGCCTTCTTTGTAATATCATCTTTTGGTTTACCCATTTTCAACTCTATTTCTAAATTCAAGATACAATTCAAGCGAAATGTATCCAAGGTATCTTAATGCTCTAGGGTGGTTACGGTATAAGTTATTTTGAATACAAATTCTAGCCCATTTCTTACTTAATTTTTCCCACAAAAATGCACTACCCCAAGGCCAAGGACAAAAAACTTGACTTCCTTGAAGCAGATAAACTGGTTCATTTTCATTGATAATGTCAATTAAACTAGTTGTTTTTAATGGTACAGAAAGATATTTATACTGCTCCCATGCCTTTTCTTCTCTTAAAAACTTTTTGAAGAGATATAATGTCTTTTTTGTTATATTATCCTTTGGTATTTCCATGTTCTGCTAAATTATAATTTGTGCAAGAATTGAAGTACTTTCTTGCGAACATAGTCATACAATCCTCTTTGCCCTTGTTATTCTTAAATGGGCAATCCTTACACAGTGTTCCACCCATAATCTAATACTTTAAGTCCTTTATGCAAATATATAAAATATTTTTTAAATAAACAAATTTTTTAATAATAATTAATAATTATTGGCCTAATATATGGCCAATATATAATAATATAAAATATGGCCAATATATTATTAAAAAAGAAAATACATTAAAAGAAAAAGTCTTAACTGTTTCTACACAGCCAAGACTTTGATTTCTTTTTTAACAATTTCCAAGCACTCTTCCTTTGTGATGTTTGGGTTTTCAAAGTATGCATCTTTCACTTTATCAATTAATATTCCAATTACTGGACCTTTAACTCCAAGTTTCAAGATGTCATTACCATTTAATGGAAGCTTAATGTTCTTGGATTTTTCAGCATCATCAAGTTTTTCCATTCTATTGAGAATGTCCAATACTTGTCTCTTTTTCTTTCCGTAGGTGCAATGTAGATTATTTGCGTTCATTACGTCAATGGTTGTGCCAATGTATTCTCCAACAAGGTTAATGAACTTCCTAATCTTCTTATCGGGAGGCAAAACTCCATCAGCATATATGTTGAATACTCTATGGTATCTGATTGCTGTCTCTACGGTTTTAATGAGTTCCCCAGAGTACTTTAACTCTCTCAAGTCATCTGCTGCAACGCTTGCGCTGAACATATCTTTACTCATTGCTCTATTATAGCCATCAGTAACAACACTTCCAATGTCGTGGAATAATGCTGCCAATCTGCTTTCAATAACTGGCTGTGTTTCATCCAATACATCCATTGTATGGTCAAACGCTGTAACCATTGGGTTTCTAGACTCATATGCCTTTGTCAAGTCATATACATCTGGAAGCACTGCTTGCAACACTCCGCAATATCTCATCTTGCGTATGCCAACTGAGGCATTGGGACTCACTAGAATCTTTGAAAGTTCTTTGTTAATCTTTTCCTTTGGAACTGTCTTAAGCAATCTAGCATTCAGAATCATTGCAAGCCAAGTATCCTTTTCAATACCCCAACCATATTCTGCCGAAAAACGGAGAACTCTCATCATTTTCACTGGGTCTTCAACGAACATTTTATATGGTTCTGGAGTTCTCAATGTCCTATTCAACAAGTCATCAACTCCACGATTGAAGTCATATAACTTTCCATCGTGAATGTTCCAATTCAAGGCATTGATTGATAGGTCTCTTCTCTTTGAATCCTCTTCAATTGTTCCAAGATATTCCTTTGTTGGGTCAAATGCTGCTTTCCTTGTTTCGACAAACTCAATGTTAATGTCCTTTAAATCCTCATCCTTAAAGAGCCTTACACTAGCCGTACCATATGCGGTGAAAATTGCTGGATTCTTATCGAACACATAACACTTCTCTTTTGCTGCTAAGAGGTTTGCAACCATAATCCCACCAGCTTCAGCTTCCACAACCACATCAACATCATTGATTGGTTGCTTTAGAATTGAGTCTCTTACACAGCCCCCCGTAACATATATTTTCCCTTCCAATTTGGTAAGTTTAACAGCATTTTTTATCTTTTCAACAATCTTGTTGATTCTTTCATCTTTAATTATTTCCATATTTCGCTTCTAATCGTTTAAAATTATCCCAATGGACACCTTATAAGGTCAAGGGTAATAAATGGCTCTAACAGCCCTTAAAATGCGTTTACAAGCATTTTATTTTATTTTCATATCATCGAATCCGTCTTGAACATCAGATAGAGTTGTTCCACCTATCACTGCCTTATCGCTTGTTATAGGTTTTCCATAGGCATCCCTATGATGTTGTATCACGAACAATGGCATATTGTGTGTCATACTATCATAAATCTCTCTTAGTGAACTTTTAGCATCCTCTTTATTTGTGAATTGTAAATAAATTGTTGTATCACCGACTAGAGTAATAACAATTGCTGCGTTATCATCCCCATTTATTTCTTTAAATGGGTATGTATGTACTTGTTTAATTTGTCTTGGGTTGACAATATCAATATTTGATACTAATTTTTCTGTTTTCATAGTGCAAATATATAAAAAAAACATGAGACTTCAAAAAATCTCATGTTAAACTTTGTTAACCATTGTTGATTGTACATTCATAAATGGTTATCAAATCGTTAGGTTTTAGGTTTTTGATGAAGCGTTCAAAGAATGTATTAATCCATTCCTTTTCGTCTCCACCATAGGAATCAACATCAGTCCATCCATTTTCATCAACAAAGGCATAGTTCCAATATCTTGTACTATAGTTTACATAATCCTCTTTATTTTTAAAATTGGAGAAATATGTAAGTTTATCCTTCATTGAGTTATAGACTTGTTCCTCTTGCTCGTTTGTTGGTTCTCGACCATCCACAACCATTTCCCATGCAGCCTCATATAGTGCTGTAGGTTCATTCATTGCAAACCAATCGATGTCATCCATCTTAGCAGAATAAGATTCGCTTCCATCCTTTAGTCTTAAAGGTAATGCGAAGTTTCTTCCAATTCTTGCTGTTTTCCAATGTCCGTTAGGGTTTTCAGTCGATAATGCGTTACCATTCTCATCATAGTACATACCATTGGTAAGTTCCCTATAGTATTCAAATGGTGTCATTTTCTTTAAGGTTTTAATTCTAAAAGATAGATTATCCTTAATTTGTGGGTCTATTCCTATTTTATCTGAATTGGATAGAATATTATCTAGAGCCTTTATTGAATTATTAAGGTATTTATCTGCCTTGAGGTATTCATACTTCACGTATGATTCTACCTCAAGGTCTATAGAATATTTATCCATAAGTTCCTTATGGTTTTCTCCAACCACCATTACGTTGAAGAACTTACTATTCGTTTCAGCCATTGTGCGTAATCTCCCCTAAGTTTGCTGTCCAATCTAAGTTGTATGCTGCTGGTTGCCAAAATCTCGGTTCTTCTGCTCTTACGGTTGCTGTATCAGCAGTGCCATGATTATGGTATACCAATCTAGTTGCTGCTTCCTCAAGAGCTGTCCTAGCTTGTTCACCTCGATAAAGGTTATTTTCATACGGATTGGTAATTGTAACTTGTGGAATATCTTCCATTGTTAATCTTGGAGCTTCTGCTTCCCTATCAACTGCGTCTAGCTCTTCGCCACCTAGATGTCCAAGAATATCATCTAACTCATCAGTATCATCAGCAAAAACGCCATCACCCTCTTCTTCGTGTTCTTCCACATCTTCTTCCATAGGTTCGTCAATATGGTATGGCCTGATGGATGCACTATATTGTTTTTTCTCCATATCACAAAAGAAGGAATCTAGTGCAAAAACATTTTCTCCCAATTTCTTTGATGCATCAATTCCAAAATAACTTGAAATAATGTTATTAACATCTTCAAACTGATAAGGGGATATTGAATCAAAAACAATATCATTTATTCTTCCTTGATTGTTCTGTTTAAATCTTCCATATGCCCAAACATATGGTTTCTTATCAGAGTCTATGATTTTATCATAAACCTTATCCAATATTTTTCTCTCATTTGACAAAGATGTTTTAATATCCTTGTTCTCTTTTATCCATTTGCTCTTATTGAAAGCATTAGTTCCAGGAAATGCAAACGATGGGCAAGTGCTTGATACAATACAGCCAATTTGATATTTGGCAATAATTTCATCTAGTTCCTTCTCGTCAAATAATGGTTCTTCGCCTTCCCAAAAGAGTTTCTTGCCGAATTCTTTTTCTTGTGAGAGTTTCCATTCCTTATCAAGTGAAACGCTACCACCAATACACAAGCAGTTATATGATTTAAGAAGAATAACTGAATAATCTGGAACCGTCTTCACGTGTTCAAAATCTATCTTACATTCATTGAAGAATGATGGGTTGTCATTGTTTCCTCTTACAAAGAATACAAAACAGTTATTATCTGCCAAAATCTTTTCCAACTTCTCAAACGTTTCTTGATAGTATTTATCACTCTTGTTACCAATACCGCAATTGCCACAAACTATAATTGCACTATTGTTGTATGTACCATCACTGTATGAAGAAGCTTTCTTCATTTTCTTATTCATTTCCCTTCTCAATGATTCCATGACATTGCGAGGACTAGGCTCATTATTCCTCATTCTAAGCCTCTCTTGACGTTCAGCCTCTTTTGGATGCTCCTTCTTTGTGTAATTTGATAGGTTAGATGTTATCTTTTCAACAAATCTCTCCATACTCCTATCAATGTTCCCACATATGAAGCATTTTTCTAATTTCTTTAAATCATAAATCTTCATAACTTATTAGGTTTAAAATTAATATTTCGTTTCTTAATGCAAAGATATGCAAATTTTTCTTAATTTCCAAATTTTAACAATAAAAAAAATGTTATGAATTCTTAAAGAAATCCATAACATTTTCCTTAAATAAGGGTATAATTAAGTTTTAAGCAAGAACTGCTTCCAACTCAGATTCGACCATTTGAGGTTCTTCGGTGGCAAACTCACCTTCGAACTTGAAGCTACCATAGATAGCCTCATTTGGCTTGATGTATTCAGAAAGCTCGATGCCAAAGCTCTTAGCAAGCTTCTTATCGGTCTCCTTAACCTTAATATCAGGTCTCTGACCAATAACCTTCAAAGCCTCAAGGTTCTTGTTTCTGATACAAGCACCGATTGCAGCACTCTCAAAGTCATTTACAACGTTTACATCAACGTTCTTCTTTGATGCAAGAGCCTTTACAATCCAAAGCATCTTAGGATACTCGCAAGCGATATTGATTGCTGTGTCAGAGTTAACATCCTTGATGTTGAAGTCATATGACTCAGACTTCAAGATTGAGATAATCATCTTCTTAAGTGACTCTTCCTCAGTCTTTGAGGCTGAAATCTCATCACTGCCGTAGAGATACATCAGAGACTCAAGAAGGGTCTCACCAAAACCATCCTCAATTGTAGAGTCAAACTTGGGATGGGTTACAATCTTCTCAAACAAGTTGTACATCTTGTTATTGACAGCAGAGATAATGGGAACTCTCTGATTGAACTCAAAGTTGACATTGAAGTTCTTACCCTCTTTCTCAAGAAGCTTGATTGCACCCATCTCGTCATTCTCATCAATGAGCTTATGCAGCAAGATTGTTGGGTCAATAGTCTCACGATTGAGATAGCAATCAGTGGTAATACCTACCTTTGAGAGATAACCCTCCTTTGTAATGTCAGTGTTGAATGGGTCTGTCATCTTCTTAAGAGACAGTGTGCCGTATTGGTCTTTCTGATAAGACATTGCGATAAGAGACTTATCGTCATTGTAACGAAGATTGGTGTCAATGAAGACATAAATCTTATTGTTGGTATCAACACTATAACCACTGTTGTTGACGAGTGTATGCCCACAGAAGGTTCTGAATGCTTGAGTGTTGAGGATATTGATAATCATACGTCCTTCCTTCTCATATGCAATTGCATAGTCAGCAGTATGCTTCTTGATGAAGTTAACGATAGATTCAAAGTTCCACTCATAATTGGTAAGAGCATTCAAACGAAGGAATACTGACATCTTAACACCAGCCTTCTCAAGTGCTTGGTTAATGCTCAACCTCTCGTTACCTTGGGTATAACCATTACGCATATCGCTATTATTACAAGTCTGTGCGCAATAGAAACCACGACCATTCTCCATAGTGAATCCGATGTGAGCAAATGCATCACTCTCCTTACGGCTGAAGTCAAACATAAAGTATTGGTCACGGTTTGAATGGTCAGTCACATACTGTCTCCAATAGCTATCTTGCTGTGTGATACACCAAGAGGTACGACCATTACCACACAAGAGTTTACTTGACTTGAACGAAGGTACGTGTACGATGACATAAGGACCGTTCTCAACAATCACCTCGCAATCACTTGCATTGTTGGCAAGGAATGCCATAAAGTCTTCCTTATCCCACTTGTAGGTTTCCTCAAGACAAGTCTGAATTGCTTGAAGCAAATCATCCAAGTTCTTTAAGCGAGAACAGTTGCTATAGAACTTATTCTTACGGTCAGAAGGTAAACGATTAAACTTTCTGAAAATCTCAGCCCACTTCTTGAGTTTAGCATCAGAATAACCCTCTAATGCGGTGTGCTCTTTACCAAGCAAATTCTCAGTGAGCATCTTACGCTGTTCTGTATTGAAATGGTTAACAGTGTTCTTGATGACAGCAAGGTTATCAAGCCCCTTCATCTCCTTGAACAATTGAGCAATGAGAGTCTTATTGGAATAAGATACGATGTTCTGCTTTTCAAGCATCTTAACCATCGTTTGATTCTTTTCCACCCATTCGTGAATCTGTTCCAACTGCTCAGTTGTCATAACTTGAGAGAAAATCATCTTCACAGCCCAAATCTGATAGTTTGGCTGATTGTCAAACATTTCACATACGCTAATGAACAGCTTGTTAGTCTCTGGATTGATAGCATACTTATCAATCAAAGGCTGCATTTGTTTCTTGTTGTAAGTCATTTTTTATAATATTAATGTTTATATTCGTTTTCGTTTGCAAAGTTATATTCTTTTTTTGTAAAAAACAAACTTTTTGTGTTAACTAATTTTAAAAGAGTGCAAAAAATATCGTCCAGCCAATTGCTACCGCAACCATTAACATAAACGATATAATAGCACTGTTTTTGGTTTCTCCTTCATTAAATGCAATTACCCTTACTCCTTTGCTAAATTTGTCGTTTACAAAGAATATACTTAATAATAATGCAATAAAGAATACAAAAGTTTTCATGGTATTTGGTAATTTTAGTGTTGATGGGCAAGTTTCCTCACCCATCAACTTATTTTAGAAGTGTGGTGCAATTACGTAGCCATATTCGTTTGCATCCGTACCAATGGTTACTGTAGCAAAGATACTACTACTAGTATTAGAATGGCTACTAGCCATCTTAGAGGCTTCAAGACGTTCCTTATAACGCTCATATTCCTTCTTATAAATCTCAATCCATTTAGATAGGAAGTCAGAACCCTTTGCCTTTTCAAACACAAACTCCTTTAAGCCATCAGTGCCGTAGAAAATTGCATACTTTGCGAGATATTGTAGAGATTCGTGTTTACACTTATAATCAAGTTTATCTTTCACAAGATTAATAAGCTGTTCATACACCTCAACTTGTTTATTAAGACCACACATGTAGTTTAAGAAATTCCTACACAAGTCATTGCAAGCACTACCACTTACATCTTCTTTCTCAAGAATAGTCTTGATAACAATATAGTAGCCAATATACTTGGTGTCTTCTCTTCTCTCTGTCTTGAGGTCATAGAAGTCCTTTATTTCACTATCAGTAACTCCGCTCATTGTTGTAAAGTTAGCACTTGCTCTGCTAATACTTCTCATATTCTGAGCAAAGTTTTTAATAATGTCCCTAACATATTCCATTGCCATTACATCACGAAGTCTGAGACCATTGTTATAAATCAGATTGAGATAGTCAAATGACATATGGTTGTCAACACTTCTTAAAATCAAGTCAAACAAACTATCTTGACCAATCTCGTTCTTGATTACACTCCTAAGTTGAGATGGCGTACAATCCTTCATTGACTCTTCCATCAATGGAGTATTGAACGATGTAATGGCATTTCTAAGCCTTACAAGAGGGTTATTTGTTCTCCTAATGGTATTATAAGGTAATCCAAATTCTATCAAGAGAGAATCAAAATTCTTTCCATTTTGTAATGAGCGTTCGTTATAAACACTAGCACAATAGTCTTCATCACCATAACCTTCTTCAATAATACCAAATTGTATTTTATTGATGTCATACTTACTCTTGGTGAAATCGATGAATATGATATGCTGATTCTGATAGTATTCACTTGGAATGTTATCGTGATATGCATCACCAAAGAAGTAACGAATGTTTTGGTCATTAACAGAAAGAACAATTCTTTCATCACTAGACCTCAATACTTCAACATTCTCTGGATTTACGCATTCATATAGATAATCCATTATTCCATTCTTATCCCACTTATAAGGTGGTTTATCATATTCTACCACAAGAGTGATGTCGATACCATCATCATTAAGAATATTATAGATATTTCTGTTCTCTTTAAAGCGTTCAATGAACGAATTAAGCAACGTTTGGTCATTTGGATTGCCACCCATCAAATCCTCATTAACAAAGTTATGTGCTGATGTAATACCCTTATTATGAGTTGTGGTGAAACCAATGATTGACAGCTTATCATCTTCTAACTTTGAGAAATCGAACACCATATACTGGGTTGTTTGACCATGATAGTTCTCAATATAGTTGTTCCAATATGACTTATTCTTGGAAATACACCAGTTGGTGGTCTTACCTAACTGTTTAACAGTTTCATAGTCAATGGTCTTAACGAGAACAATATTGTCATTCTCGAAAATCTTTTCATATTTGATTTCCTCAACGTTCTCAATGAAATCCATAAAGGACTCCTTAGACCAAGAGAAATGTACGCTAGTGACAAATCTCAACTGTCTCTTGAGTTCATCAATCTTATCAACTGATGACATTTTCTTGATGAAGTTCAATCTCTTAGTGTCTGATAACTTTGAGAAACGCCAAAGTGCTTGTTTATCATCCTCAGACAATTCATTTTCCTTTAGCATTCTCTTCTGTAATGTGTTGAAAGAGTTAATAGAATCGTTAATTCTCTTCTCCTTTCTCAACTCAGACAATTCTTTCATTAGAGGGACTATTGAATCCCTAGAGGTATAAGCAGTAATAGTACCCTTAGAAAGATTCTTTGCAAGTTGTTTGTAAGAATCATTCCACAAGAGAATGCTCTTGATGGTTGCAAGTGCTATTCCATTTTTGTAATAGGCATTTATTGCCCATTGGAAGAAGTTTTTAGAACCATCACAATATATGTATATTCTCTTAGCTCTTATATCCCTATTATTAAAACCATAGGTTGACATAAGATTGTTTACCATTTTTGAATTCTCCTTAAAGAAGTTTTCGTAATCCTTATCGAAAGTGTCTGGAAGTAACGTAATCTCACTGAATAGATGGCTATAATGAGGGAATTCGCTTTCTTGGAGCGCAATTACACGAGCATAATGCTCATAAATCCCTTGTGGATTACCAAACTTTCGAAATTCGTTCGTTGATGTGATAGTATCCATCCCCCAAGGAGACTGTCTTACAAAGTTATTAAATACCACCAAAGCCTCATTAAACTGTGAGTTTTTTGGGAATTTAAACACTTTGCATACATCCCATGCTCCTTCCTTTCCGAATTTGATTAGTGCTGTCTTTAAAGAGGTATCAGACACTACCCTATGTAAATGTCTGACACTTCTAATACTTGTACCTATCATAAGTCAAAATTAAAATTTTACTTCGTTATTAAACTTATCTGCAATTGCAGTTTCGAACAACTTGAAGTCGATGCTCGATTTCTCACAAACAGCCTTAACTGCATCAAGAACATCTTTCTTAAGTTCAAGTATATGTCCATCATAACGATTTACAATATACTTAACCATTTCAAAGTTAAGCTGTTCATCCTTGGTGGTAGTTGTGGTAGTTGTGGTAGTTGTCCTAGTATTTGTGCGTGTGCCACCCCAACGCTTATTATCACCAAGATTTTCCAATTGATTGGTATCATCAACGTCTGTACGAATATACAAACCATTGGTCTTCTTGTATGTACCCTTTGTTAAGTTATAGCTCGAAGAATGCTGCAAGTAGTGACGAGTGAGACCAATGTGGTCAATAAGGGCGATACCCATACCACAAGCGTGGTCCATATGCTCAATGATACAATACTCATTCTCAGTATGTGCATTATAGCCACCATTACCGAAGTTCATACACATAACTCCAGTCTGCTTGCGAATCTCCATCACGTCTGTGATAGGCTCTGAATAGAAGCAATTCTTCAAACCCCATTCGTCACAAACTGGCTTCATCCACTTCTCGTAGAACTCATAGCTAAACAACTTAACGCCACTGCAAGACCAAGCTGCACGGAACAAGTCTGGAGAGTCATAGCCAATGCAATAACCAACATTCTTGAACCAATCCTTATCAAGTTCCTTAGAACCAAAGCAACCAACCTCCTCGCAAAGGAAGAAACAAGCCTTCAACTTCTCAAAGTGCTCAAACATAGAGAGGCAAATACATACGCCACCCTTGTCATCAGCGCCAATACCAATTGATGATTGACCCTTTGTGTCAACGCTCAACTTGTGTTCGCCATCCTTTGTCAACTCACACTTAAGGTCTAGGTTCACACCAGCACGAATATAAGGCTCTTGCTTGCGCTGTACAGTATCAAGGTGAGATGTCACACAAGGATAGTATTCACCTTCCTCAAGCTTACCCTTGGTAAGATAAACGTTACCATAATCATCGAACTCGTAATCAATACCATTACGTCTTGCAAACTGAATGATATAAACTACCATACGGAACTCATTATGAGTATCTGTAGGAATTGACATTGTTTCAAGAACAAAGTCTTGGTTCAGATAAGCAAGTTCCATGTCATCATTGATGGGGTCTTTATTAACTTCAGCCTCCTCAACCTCATCATCCTCTTCGCTAGGAGATTCTGACTCTTCTGGAGCAATTGTTGGCTTCTCATCTACATTAGTAGTTTCACCACCATTATTCTCTGTCTGAGTGCTTTCTGCCTCGTTAGAGTTATCACCTTCGGTAGAGTTTGCACTCTGTGCTTTCAACTCTTCCTCGTTCAGATTGGCATTCTCAATAACACCATCCTTCTTCTCATTTAAATCCTTTGAGTCATTCATTTTTAATATGCGTTTGATTATTTTTTGCAAAGATATAATATTTTTTTTGTTAAACCAAAATTTTCAAGAAAACTTTAACATTTATTAAATTAATCGATAATTGCACATTGTACCAATGGCGCTTTTGAAGTTGGAGCAATCTGAATTCTGTATTCATTCCTCTTGCCAACCGTTATTGACTTTTCATTATCTATGCCTCGTCTTACAACATTAACACCTATCTTATACCCTAAACTTTTAATAAGGTCGATTCTAAGTTTTAAATCTCTAACGTGGTCAATAAAATAACAAATGTCTCTATAATCTCTCTTAAAATTTTTATTCTTTTTGCTTCTCATGTCTTAAAACTGAATTCAGCAAAATCTTTTTATCACACGATGGCATCCTAAACCATTTGCTTGAAAAAGAAGATAATCCAAAATATTCCTTAATGCGAGTCTTTTCCCTATTTGACATTGAATCATAAGTGCGAATCAATTCGCCCTTAATCAATATATTGGATTGACTTTTTGAAAGGCTTGAAAATGAATTATTCCAATCAACTGAAGGTAAATTGAGCTTTTCAAAGATATGGTGATACTTGTGTCCATTACGTACCTTTTCAATACTAGACTTTGAATCCCATCTCTCTTCTGCTCTCTTGGTAATGGCTTCGTGTGACAAAATTACATTCACATTGTCATTCGAATTATCCATTACTTGTTTACTTCTTCTTTAAAATAACATAATAAAATGATTTGTCAATACCCTCATATGAACTCACTTGAGCCATAGATTTGTAGTAAACATACCATTCTTCCTCATTATACTCTGGAAAAAACGCATCACCATCCGCTTCATCATTAACAAGGGTTAATCTCATCTCTGAAATTAAACCATCATCCATGAACTGACGGTAAATACTCTCTCCACCAATCACAAACACTTCCTTGTTCTCAAAGAAAGCATCACATAATTCCACTGCATCCTTTACAGAGTGGACAATGTAAACGTTATCGAACTTCTCATCAACGCCAAAATCCTCATTTGAAGTGATAATGACATTAATGCGGTTCTTTAACGGCTCACCATTGGGCAAACTCTCATAAGTCTTACGACCCATTATAACAACATTGTTAGTTGTCATACGCTTGAAATTAGCGAGGTCATTCTTGATAGTGTAAAGAAGTTTACCCTCATTGCCTAGTACTCTTTTCTGATTGATGCAAGCAATAGCAATAAATTTGGTCATAAATTAAAATTTTAAAAATCACTTTGTGCAAATATATAAAAAAATAACGTGAGAAACAAATTTCCCACGTTAAAGTTTGTTAATCACCAACAATTAAATCCCAAATATGACTATTAAATAATTCGTTTATTACATTTTCATATTCAAATTCTTTTACTTTCTCAAACATTGGATGTTCTTCTTCCAATTCTTTTGGTTTGCTCATTGGGTGATATGCCACCCTTACCTTAATTGGATATAAAGTACCAACAACATCAGTATCCTCGTTATAAGGATTCTCATTTGGAGAATAATATGCTGTAATCTCTTCTGATATAAACCCATGCATTGCAAGCAAATCGTCGCATTGATACTCTGGTAAGTTAATTTTTATCTCCATATATTGCCTCCTTTATTTTAATCCATTTTCTAACTAATTCTCTATCTTTATCACCAAATTCATATCCACGCCAAGCTGGTGCATTACCATCAGGTTCTGCTAATTTTCCATACACAAACTCCATTGGATTCGGCGGTTTAGAATATTCTGCACTCTTTGGTGGTAAACTATAGTACCTTTTGAACTCATCTTCATTAAATAAAGCAAGATAGCACAATAACAAATTATATGGGTTATAAGTATTCTTGCGTCCGTTATGATATAGATAATTTATGAAATTACAACACCCAAGTATTCTAGCACAACAATCTCTGTCATACCAAACTTCAGTGTATCCTTCATTTTTTTTCGTAAAGTTTTTACTGAAGTTTATAAATTCAGTTGTATTAACATAATCTTTAAACTCTTTTGTGAGTCTACAATCCTTAAGAACCCTCATAACGATTCTAATATACTCACGCTTTCTTTCTATGTCTAAAACTGGTTTTTCTGTCAAATCCATGTGATTCTATATGTTGGTCATTTGTTCTTGTGTCTTCAAACTCTTTATCCCTCAATGATGAAATATACTCATAGAGATTGTTCCACATTTCATATGGGTCAATAAACTTTGGAATATATGTGGAATACAATATTGGATTATCAATCTTTTGCTCCTTCATTCCATCAGAAATTGAGAATTTCTCTTCCCCGCCGTGTAACCAATGATACTTATAATATTCGCAAGGACAAAGACAAATTGGAGCATAAGATATTTTCTTGTCTTTCTCAATGTCTTTCTTGGCAATTAATCCATAATTAAGATGTACCCTTGTATCATCGTCATCGTCAACGTAACGTTCCACCTCGAAATAATAATGGTGATAGCCGACTTCCAACACAAAGTGATATACTTGACCTTCTTTCAGTTCCTCCCAAGAGTTTCTGACCTTATCTTTCTTGCGCCAACCCATATCCTTTGTCTCATTGTCTTGCTCTCTATATTCCAATATCTTCTTGGTATTCCACCTCTTTATGGTTTCCCTTTTCTTGTCACCATATATAGGCTCTTTCCTAAACCACTTCTCAATGTTACTGTTCAGATAAGCTTTTGTTGGGTCTATTGGAAAAGCATCCCTACGGTCATATACAACTAGTTCATCTTGACCTAGTATGCCTTGCAAATGGTCATAATAATCACGAAATCCTTTACCTTGTTTAGAAATTATTCTCATTTTTAATGGCTTTAATTATTTCTTTTTTATTTGTTACAACTTCATAAGTTGGTTTTAACAATGGGTTACTATAGTATAATAGTTTTACACCATGTTCAAAGCACAATGTTGCCTTTCTATTATCTCTTTCAATCTGTTTCTCAAATTCTTCTTCTTTACCGAAAAAACCATTCCATCTAAAATGTTGTTTACCTTGACATTCTATTGCAATATTATATTCTGGAAGGTAGAAATCTAAACTAAGTTTTCCTAACCAATTTAAAGTGTTACTTCTACACTGTTTAATAAAGGTTATATTGTCTTCTTTTAGCATTTTTTCAACTTCCTTTTCCAATTTACTCTCTTTGCAATATGGACATCCTTATATTAGTCTATATTTTTATCTCCAATAACAATATAGGCACTTATGTTCGCACCTATGTGGTTTAACTTTAATTATTTGTGTCTTGTTGGCTGGGCAACCACAGCTATCCCTTTGTTCTGCTGAACCTTCAAGGGTTATCTTATCTGTGAGTTCCAATATGTCAATATCCCTTTGAGATAGGCAAGAAACGCTTTCAATTCCAGGTTCTCCACAAGCCTCCACTATTTCGAATCCACCATCATTAGCGACTTCTTCAATCTTCTTTGCATATTCTTGTCTTAGCTCTAATGGAGCATGGAACTCACCATTGTAAAGCTCTGCTATACCTTCCTCCTTAAAACGCTTCTTAACGTGCTTATAGTTATCTAGGAAGGAAAATCTAAGCCTCTTGATACCAAGTCCACTAAAGGATGTTATAACACCTAGAGCAGTCTCTAATCCCTTTTTGGTAGGAACTATTGGGTCAACTCTAAGAACAACGTGAGAAATGGGAAATCCCTTCTCAAGCAATTCCACGAATTTCTTATATGTTTCCTCTGCTTTTGGGACAAATGGTTCAATACGAGTTTGACCCATTCCAGTTATAGAAAGATGAAGTATTATTTTATCTTGATGCTCTATAAGTTTATCAATCAAGCCATTGCTTAATCTTTTGGTAATTATTATATTACCTTCATAGAGGTTATCAAAAGCTTCCAAGTGGAAAGCGACCTCACAGTTTTCAGTAACCCCAATCCTCTGGGACTTATCTATTTTCTTCTTTGCCATATTAAAAATAATAAACGCTAGCACATAGCATAAACCATATGCCATATGTTAGCGTTATTTAGTTGTTTTGTAGTCTTTTCTAGATTACTTTACAACAATGCTGTCAGCAACTACAGAATCAACTGAATCAACAACAACAGTGTCGATAGAATCAACTGCAACGCTGTCAGAATCGTTTGCGCCACCATTGGCAGTGCTGTTACCGCAAGCTGCAAAAGTCATTGCAGCACAAGCAATAAATGCAAATACTAATTTCTTCATTTTTTTCTAATTTTTAAATTTATGTTATTAGTTAATACCTTTACTGAATGCAAAGATATATATTTTATTTTTTATTTCCAAATATTTCCTTCATTATTTTTATTTTTTCTTTATAAATTTTTTGAACCTTATGATACTTGTAATCAATTCCCACTAGATAACTACTTGAGCGATAATTTACAAACTCATTAGCCTTCCTAAGACAAATATCATCATACTTAGAATCGAACTCGTGGCATATGTATGCTATACCAATTGCCCACCTTAAATTCAGAGTATAATAGTATAAATAGCCTTCTTTGGTTAATCCCCAAGTGATATTATGATTGATAACATTCAATATTCCTAGTAAATTAAGAAAAAGATACTTTTTATCCATTAAAAGTAACATTTTGGTTTTTTCAGTTGAGTGAATCTCAAAAAAATGTTTATAGAAGTCAAATATTCTTTTCCTTAACTTCGTTGGTATTTCATTTATATCCCCCATTTATGCAATATAAAAAAATGTTTTTAATATCATACCATTTAATAGATTTCCAAGCAAATTTCTTAAACTCACCAACCCAATCTACCATTAAAATTTTTTCTCTATCTCCAAAATGGTATTTAGAATGTGATAGATTATGACATACATTGGATAGTTGTTTATAGGTATGTGGTTCAACACCAGCAGCATTGTTGTTTGCAAGATAAACCATATATTCATCAAACAACTTATTGTTCTTTAAATAACGTGTCCATTTCTTGTTTATCTTGCTCTTCTTGGTGTTGTATCTAGAATTCCTTCTAGCCCTATCTATAATTTCAAGAGTTCCAATAGAACGTTCACCCCTCATGACTTTCAAATATTTCCTTAATACGTTTGTCGTGACCAAATGCCCACATATACTTATCTACGTCAGCAATCTTAATCCACTTAATCTCACCTACTTCCTTACCTTCATTGTGCTTCTTTGAGAAAGTAAAATCAGTAGTCACTGTATCATCAATAAATACTGCAAAACGGAATGTGACATTCTGCCTATTAGCTTGAGGACTGTCCTCATAACCAATGAACCTTACCATTGATTCATCTGTAATAAATACTCCAGTCTCTTCATAAAGTTCTCTCAAGGCTGCTGATTTGGCAGATTCGTTAAAATCTAAATAGCCACAAGTCGAGTTCCAAAATCCTCTGAAATCAGCAGCTTCCTCACCTCTTTCTGAAGCTAATACACACCAATCTCCTTCCATATCCTTACAATAGACAAAGATTGCAACTGCCACTGAACGACTAAACCACCCCAAGAAACGACCAAACTCATCATAACAAGGTTGATTAACCCATTTGTTTAGTTCTGGAAGCTTCTTCCTAAACAGTTTCTTAAAAAATTCAATTATTCTTTTCATAATAAATATATTATTACTTTGATGCAAATATATAGAAAAGAAATTAAATAAACAAATTCCTTAACATCTTTTAATTTAAATGGTCAGCATTTCACAATGCCAACCATTCTTAAAAGAAATCTTAATATCTGTAGTATTTGTAGTATCTGTCATCATAGCACTCAGCGTATTTCTTAAAATACCACTGCATGCCTCTCTTTAATAAATTACCTATTTTCTTCATAAAAATTCTACGCAAGGAAACCCACATGCTTTAGTGGTGGGAGGAATTGCGTTTTTTTTTCCTTTTTTTTTATTAACTATTTAATATTTTTTTAAAATATACTAATTAAAATTAATTACTTTACAATCTCTCTATTACGCATTGTTACATTCAACACTCTCAAATACTTTATGTACTGTTCCCTATTGAGAATGTAAGACATATGCTTAATGTTCTTAGCAATAGCATTCTTTGTTACCGCCTCACGATTCAAATCGTTGCACCCAACTGCTGCAAACATCAAGTCATTTGAAAATGCCTCCTCAATTGCCTCGATAGATTCCATTTGGTCTTTGGAAAGCTCCAAATAATGACCTAACTTCTTGGTATTAACCTTAATTGAATACTTCTCAATTCTCTGTACTTCACTTGCGTTATTATCCTCTGCAAATGAATAAGCACTCATGGTGAACAACATCACCAACATTAAAAATACTTTCTTCATAATAATTTTCCCTTTCTTTTTTTTTTTTAATTTTTTATTAAACACAATTTACTTACTTCTTTTTTTTTTTCGGAATGATAATCAGCAACACTTACTGAATACTTTTTGCTGATTTCATCCCTAGCACTTACTAATAGTTCCCAAGCTGTTGCTTGTAAAACTGACCCATCTTCTTATAATATATAACGTTATAATTTTGTTTTTATTCCTTTAACTACCTTAATTTTAATAATTTACTTCTTTTCTTGATGTTGGTCAATTTCAACTGTGTTCGAACACAATGTTTTCGTTCAACGATGCAAATATATACAAAAAAAGTGATATACCCAAAATATTCCAAGAAAAATAACCAAAAATTGGTTTATTCTTGATTTAAGTCATATCCTTGACTTTTATCAAGTTACAAAGAAAGAGCACCCATTTGAGTGCTCTTTAATAAATGTGATAATAAACAATAAACGGGAACCTTTTCTCGGTGGGATTCGAACCCACAAGTGCATAATGCACAAAGAATTTGCAGTTCTTCAAGTAAACCATTCCTTCACGAATAGACATTTGCTGTAAGTTCCCTTATGTACGGAGAGCTAGATTTGAACTAGCGATACCTTTCGGTGCTGCCTTATGAGAGCAGTGCAATTGACCACTCTGCCATCTCCGCATTAGGATTTATGTGCCACTTGTCCCTTATCCACATAGTTAAGAGCAAGATACACATTTTCATCCTTATATTTCTCAATATACTTGCTATTGAGTTTGCCAATAAACATTGGACACCACTTTGTAACCAATCTATATAATCTTGACCAATCGTGAGGGCAAATGATTTTTGGAGTACCATTTTTCTCTTCCCAAACAAAATTATATAGCTGTTTGTTATCAAAGCGTCTATGCCCACCACAGAATCTTATATCCTCATATATTGATTCTACAATATTACATACATCAGTGAATTTTCTCTCAACATTTTCACTAGTTTTACTATTTGCAATTATTTGTGGGCTATCTAAAGTGATAAAAACAATCGCATCACACTTCTTGTTAAGATAATCTAGAATCTCATAGAATGAGAATAATGAATAGATATATCTTCCATTCTTGATGACTATACGACTGTTTTTATCACAATATAATCTAAAATCGAATAATCTAACCCCATAAAAAGAATATTGGTCATCATAATCAGCATCTTGGCATCTGCCAAAACGCTTTAAATATCTTAACCACTTATTACGAGGAGTTAGATATGTCAACGAATTATTACTACCTATAAACATTTTACTTACATTTACTACATACTATTTGTATATAATAAATATTACCAAAATTTTAAATAGATTTTAATACCAATTTACACTAGTATCTTGTACATAATCTGTAAAATTGGGATAAACTGTTCTAATATCATCCCTTTCATTACACCAAATGAAGTCTGGGTCTACTGCAATCTTAGAAGCAGGACTACCTACCTCTGCCCTTAATGGAACTAAACTGCCTAGCTTAAGCACTGAAATATCAATATCCCAAGGTGCTACAATATGGTCAATCTCAAAAGATACTGGAGACAATCCACTCACACCATTTGTTGGAGAATTAGTATTAATCATAGTAGTTCTTGTGATTCCCATATTAGGATACTCCGCAATAAATAAATCGTGTACCTCATATCCGTGAACAAAGAGAGGAAGCGTACCTCCAGCTGCAAGAATGGTTACAGTTGTAATATCAGAACCCTCAGTATATGAAGCATCAAATACAACATCATTGAAGTCAAAGTCAGAACCATTACTAGCACTCAAATCCTCACATATAATACGAACAGTATATCTATTAGGAGTTTCACCGCCACCATTTCCAGGAATAACCTTTATAATCCAATCATTATAGATATAATCCCTAAAGTCTTCCTCATTAGCATTGGCTGGAGCTTGTCTCCAAGCCTCATGGTCAAAACCAATGTAGTAATTGCCGTTAATTTTTTCCATCCTCCAATGGTCGTAAATTCTCTGTCCACCACTCTGAGATGTCTTAAAACTCCACTGAGATGTAGAGGAATACCACATCAACATACAACCACCGTAAGCAGTACAATTACCAGCATTAAAGTTGTTTACGATGTCATCAGTAAGAGTACCAGTTTGTTCCCAAACTACTGGCCAATAACTTGTTTGCACCCAATCTGTAACACAAGCAAGCTCATTCATCTTTGAACCATTAGGACCAGTATACACTTGCTGTACAAAGAAATCCCTAAAGTTAAACTCTACAGTTTGTTCACCCTCTTCCTTCTCGTTGAATACAGCTAACACAGCAGCTAGTTCATCATCAGTAATTGGGTCTGGTTGAGGCCAATCAAGATACTTATCATTGTCATCGTGAGTACCCCATTGATTTCCATTAGTCTGCGCTGCACGAGTAAATGGCAGAGTTCTAGAAGCAAATCCCCAATCTTGGTTAGATGATGGTTTACCAAATGTCTTTACAAATGCAGCATTATACTCATTTGTAATTGCTTGACTTGGATTGTACTCGATGTCGTGCTTAGTACAAGAACCAAATGCAACAATCGTCATTAACATTAAAACAATTTTCTTCATAATAACAATTTTATTTTAATAATTTAGTTTTTTTCTACTAGTAAAATGGCTGCTAGGGTAGCTAATCCTAACAACCATAAAAGTCCTCAATCCCAATCTGCTTCACGTGATAGCTAGGTGATTTAAGATTCTAACTCCTTTTAAAATAACAGCATTTGCGCATCTATTTATTTCTTGCTGTTAACATTGCTCTATTAAATTAATTGAGATAGCGATTCTTAATTATAATTAAGGAATTAGAGTTTGACTTTTTTCTCGTATTCTATACCGTAATTAAAGAATTTCTCACAAAGTTCAACCACCCTATTCTGTGACATCATCGATGGCTCACCAAGCATTGCAATTCTTATTTTCTTACGTAAATAATCCTTCTTCTCTGTGTCCATCTTAATGTCCTCCTTTCTTAATAGGTTAATCTCTCCAAAAATTCATCCTTATCATTATCTTTATTGTATATACCCATATCAAAGATACATTGATGGCTCAAACCTTTACACTCACATCGGTTATAAAGCTGACATCGTTCATTACACGGAATCATAATTTTTAAATTTTTAGAGAAATATTATTTTATTCATTCATTCCATCTTCAATGACATTCTTATCATCTTGACGAATCTTTTTTATTCTTCTGTGGTCTTCTACATCTTCCCACTTTGATGACCACTTTGTTCTAGTCTTCTTGAGTTGCTTTACTTCATGAGCATCATCAGTATCAAGCTCTTTCCAAGTTTTAGGGTGTCTATGTCCTGTAGGAGCATTTGGGTCATCAACATACCAACCCATTCTGTCCTTTAACTTAGATATGTACTTGATGAAAGTCTTCCACCTTCTATATGCTCTACCTCTCTTATTGTTCATATAAATATTCGTTAATATCTAAAAGTTTCAAGGTGTTCAGTTCCATCATCCAACTTCACACCGCCATCATCTATTGGTCTACCATTCCTTAACCATTCATCATAGGTGAATGGACGCCAGTACTCTGCGAAGATGTCACCATTACAGTGCATATTCCACAGATACTTTTGATATTCTCCTTTGTAATTTCTATTTGTAAGTGTACTCATACTCTAGTTTTTAGACTTTCCAAAATACTTACTTCTTCCCTTTGTTGCATTTTTATTTCTACTACCGTAGTTATCTGTCATTGCATGACAATTAGGGCATAATACTTGAAGATTCTCTTCTTTATTATTGCTTGAATCGCCATCAACATGATGTATTTGGAGAATAGTATTATTGGTATATGGATTTACTCCACTAAAGCCGCATTTTTCGCATTTATAATTGTTTTTTTCAAGAAGATAATGTTTAACTGCATCACATGTTGAAAAACCATTATTTGTTGAACCATCTACCTCTCCATTTTTCCATTTTTTTATAAATTCTTTTCGAATGTGTTCATGCTGACATTTTAAAGAACAATATTTATTGCTTTTACTTGCGCTTGCATTTTTAATCTCAGTGCCACAATTTAAACAATAATATTTTTTCTTTGGGTCATAGTCAAAAGAATATTTCTTTTTTTTACTCACCTTGTAAGTACCATCAAAATCTGGATTTCTTCTTTGTAAAGAATGAGATATTTTGGTTTTTGAATCTTCACTGTGTTTTCTTCCTTTCCCTACAACATGTGCAGCACAAGAATGGCTACAAAATCTTTTTCTAAACCTATGCTTGCCTAATATTTCTTTGCCACAGAATTCGCAATAATTGTGCCTTTCTTCTTTTTTAAGGAATAAATCATTATATGAAATATTTTTTTTATTACAGTATCTTGTTATTCTATTTCTTAATGATTTATTATTTTCCCCATAAATTTTAAAACTACATTCGCTTAAGGAATGTGAACTTTTAATAATATTAACAATATCAATAGCTTCAAGATTAAATTTATCCATAATTTATACTTTTATTATAAATAGTACCAAAATAGTTTTTTAAACCATATTATGGATTTTTTTTATCTATATAGTTTGAACACCACATGGGACTCGAACCCATAAGACCTTTCGATACCTCTTTAGGAGAGAGGGACGCTTCCAATTACGTGCTAGTGGTGCAATTAGAAAAATTAAAAGGTTTGCTATCCATTCTCCGAAATAGCAAACCTTTTGTTTAGATTTTAGCGTCTACCAAGACGGAATCGGTGTCCACCAACGACTGGAGTACCATTGTCAATCACCCTAGTGGGTGCTGCTGGCAGCTCCTTGTACAAGTGCTCTTCCTCAAAGCGAGGCTCTCGTCTAACGAATTGACCGTTAGCGCCACGAGCTACATTTTTAGGTGTAGGCATCTTACGTGCAGCTGGAATACCATACTGATTCTCACGAGGCTGAACACAGCCATTCAGCAACTCAGTTACTACGCAAAGCAGTACTGCTGAAGCTACTGGCAATTCGGGCACGTCCTCAATCTTGTAGACCTCGTTAGTGCCAAGGTCATATGCCAAGATGGCGTGATTGTGACATGAATCAGCCTTAATGGTACGTGCAGTCTCACCAAGACTAAGCTGTCGTACTTCGTTCTCAGGTACTGTGGCGCACTCTACGTGATTCTCAGAGAGGTGGTAAACTACTAAACGGATGTTACACTTGCAAGAACAACGGTCAAGAATCTCAGCCATTGGACTCTCATTTGAACTAAGTTTTCTGTAATTCCACATAAGTCTCTTTGTGTTTAAGATTAATACTCGATTAAAATTAAAGGTGGGTGCCCAAGAGCTTGAACGCCCACCCTTTGGTTCTTACTCAAACCACTGATTAGACAGTAGGAGTGAGGTCAGTGTCATCATCACCGAAGAACTCCTCAAAGGTCTTCTCGGCAATCTTCAGCTCGACATTCAACTCGTAGAGGCGAGTCTTGGCATCCTGAAGGTCTGATGCCCACTTGGTGGGATTCCAACCCTGCACACCAGGACGCAGTGACTGCGTGGTGTCAGGAGCAAAGTCGGTCAAGTTCTGAATCTCAATCTCGACCTCAGCGATGTCGTTCTTTAGCTTCTGAACGATGTTCTGCTGTGCAATCTTTGCTTGAGTGTTAATCTGACTAGCACGTGCTACAAGAGCCTTTGAGTCATTCTGACTCATCATCTGTAAAAACTTACCCATAGTTGTGTAAAATTTTAAAAGGTTAATAAATAAGTGAATTAATATCGTTAAAAACGTTTGTTTCTCATTGACAGTGCAAAGATATATTTTTTATTTGTAATTTCCAAATTTTAAATGTTAATTATTTGTTAAAAAATTCATCTTTGTTTTTAACTGTGTTTTAATGTCTCATTGACAGTGCAAAGATATATAAAAGTTTTGATATTCCCAAATTTTAAATGTTATTTTTTTGTTAAAAATTTGTTTATTCCTTTATTATTAATAGATTCTGTTGATAATCGATGGAAAAATTGCCCAATTTCTTTAAAACATTCATTCCAAGTAGCACTGGAGCATTTTGTTGCTCCATAACATCGCATTCAACATCTTTAATTGGAATGTCACCAATCGTTATTTCATCTATCTTAATAGTATAACACTTAACTTCCTCACCATTTGCAATAATTGCTTGAGTCTCCTCTGCCGTACTATCTTTCAATAGACCTTGCTTTCTCATGAACTCATACTCTACAATAGATATGGTAAGATTGGAAGCCCCAGTGTCCAATAACATCTTCATTGGAATACCATTAACCTTTGTGGGAATGTAGTAACAATTGTCACTGTGTTCTAACTTAACTGTCAACTTAAAGTCTTTCTTGGTTGGCACACTATCAACTTTTGGAATAATAGGCGGTGGAACAACTGTTGTTACTGTATCTTCCTTAATACCTAGCACTTTTCCTTCCAACACGTAATACGCTCGTGGAAATAATAAGGAAAAGCCATAAATAAAGCCCATAATTACAATGATAGTGCATATGAGCTTGGTTAGACAACTTGATAAACTAAATTTTTTCATCTATATTTTATTTTGAAAACATTTCAAATGCATCATTTGCCATTTGACTAACTAAATCAATCTGGGCAGAAGCAAGAGAACTTCTGAACATTCTCTTATTAATCCTCTTTCCCTTCAATTTTTTTGCGACTCCTTTAACGCAATGTATCTTCTGTGAACCTTTCAATTGTTCTTCCTCAGTGGAGTAGCCAATATGTGTGAATCCCAAGAAGCTACCACTCTTTTCAATCTTGCAGATTTCAACATGATTTGCATCATACTTGAATTCTCCAGTACGAACCTTAATCTGCTTGATGTATCTCAGTGAAGGGTCTTTAATGCTCTTACCAACAGCAAACATCGAATCAAAGAAGTTTGGCAATTTCTTGCTACCACTAAGGCTATTCTGCGTGATTGGCGAACCTAAGTTTCTCTTTGGCGTATGAGATAAAACTAGAATGCTAGCACCATATTTTTTCTTTAAGGTACAAAGCTTCTGCATAAGCTTTCCAGCAGTAACAGCAGTGTCTTTCATATTGACAAGCCAACTGAGGTTATCTACAATCAGAATCTTTGAATTGAATTTCTGAATATTGGCTTCAATGGCATTAATGATTACATCATCAAAACTTTCCTTTGTAGTCTCACAATAATCCCTTACCTTATCAGCATCAAGCTCAACTCTAATAAACTTGTCACTGAACTTAAAAGTGCTCTTATTCTTCTCGTCAGTGTAACGAAGCTCAAACTGTTTCTTGCTTAACTCAAAGTCATAGTAGAGAACAGTTTCATCCTTACCCAACTTCTCAGCAATGGCATTGCTAATCTGTACGGCAAGAATACTCTTACCGACATTAGCATCTGCAAATAAGCAGCATACCTCATTCTCAATCCAAAACTCCTTCCATAGTTTTTTTGGATTCTTCTGCACCTTTGCAGCCTCGATTGTCTCATTGGCTGTCATTGCGCTAAAGATGTCTGTTAAATTTGGTTTTTCTGCCATTACTCTTGTTTTAAAGTTAGAGTTATTTCGTTATTATCGTAGTTATAAACCCTATCAATTACTTTCCAATAAAACCCACCTAATACCACAGTATCGCCTAATTCCAATACTAATGCAGTATTATTAACGTAGAAATACATGTCATGCTTTACAAGTGTCCCACATTTAAGTATTTCTTTCAATGTGTCATCTGTAAAGTTATCTGGACGAGGGAAATTCCCTTTAACGATATACTTCTTAATGAAGTCTTTATCTTCTGAAATATAAAATCTAGTTCTAGTATAACAATCCATAACGTTTTCTTTTAGAGTACCCCCTAGAGGAATCGAACCTCTATGAATAAGATAAACGTGGTATAGGATTCGAACCTATGTTTAGACCTGCGATGCCACTCGTCCTAGTCCACTAGACGAACCACATATATCCTATCCGTCCTAACCATTAGACGAAGGAAGTATAGCGGAAATTGATTTTGCTAGCCTTGCTCAATTTCCATAAGGCAAGAGTTGTACTCAACCAACGAGACGGTTTAAAAACCCAACAGAACCATATTCCGACAACCCGTTCAGTTGCTTAAGACAACCACCCTCGTGGGTTTAACACGTCCAACCATTACGTGTTATAGGAAAAGGGAAACCCACCACCCTTGGAAATTAGTGACTAACCATAAGCCACTATTTATTTCACATTATAAATCATACCAGCACCACCGTTATTGCCACCAACTACAACATCAATGTTGGCATCCTTCTTCTTCTCAATAACCTCCCATTTGCGCAATTCAATAAATTGTGGGATGGTCAAACCAAGCTCTTCACGATAAGCCTTATCAGCCTTTGCTCTTTGACGTTCAGCCTTTTCACGTGCCATTTCAACTTCAGCTTGACGTTCTTGTGTTTGTTTTGCTTGTACAGCCTTTGCAGTATTATTCATCTCCTCAAGCTGTTTGTCATTAGGAGTTGCCTTACCAATGGTTACTTGCTTGATAATGATAGGAAACTCTTTATCCTTTGATAAGCTATCAACAAACAACCTCATTCTATTCAACACTTTTGCATCAATCTCATTCAAAATTGAACGATTGCTCATAAGGTCAAATGGGCTATGCTGAGAAATATGGTCACGCACAAGATTGCAATATTCATTATATAAGTTTGTATTGAACCAATCAGTACCATAATTCTGCAATAGAATAGGAGTTTTACCTTTCTTAATCTGAGTGATAATAATTGTATGGAAATCCAATGGTGTGTTATCATCACTGAACAAGTCATTCATATCCACTTGATGTTTAACTGGAATAATCTTAAAAGTCTCACTGTGAGTTGACCACCAACACCAAGTCAAGCCACTCTCCACAGCATCATCATCAACACCACCGTGTCCAAAGAACCAAGGCTTATAAATCAATACAGCCTCCTCATCTGCATCTGGTGATACACTATGACAATTTGTCATACACAACATTGCTACAAGAGCAATCATACACATTGAAAAAAACTTCTTCATATTTATTCTCTATTTAAAAGTTAATATTTTCGCTGCAAAGATATGTTTCCAAATTATTGCCTTAATTAATCCTAATTCACTATGAATGGAATATACTTAACGCTTTATCTTCTCTTATATCCATATACTGATACTTGATGTTCCCACTAAGAGTAAAGTGTTGCTTAACAACGTCAATATCAGATAATTCGCAATTATAAAAACAACCGCTAGAAGCTCTATATCCAAGAACTTGCATGTTGCCAAACTCGTCATAGATGCCTTGTAAGAAATCAATATAACTCTTGAGGTCAAGCTTCCGACTATCACTATTCTCCCTAGCTATCTTTGCTATCTCTCTTGTCTTTTCAACGAAGGTATTACTGAGAATCATTGGCGACATTTCCTTACCTTTTTTCTTCGCCTCATCAACAGTGATTCTTTCTTTTTCTACGCCATTGATACTTACAATTACATTTTTCTTGTTCATGTCGATTTTTATTTTATTTGACGCGGAGAATGGATTCGAACCACTGACCTTTGGGGGGTCGCCCCAACACGCTTACCGCTGCGCCACTCCGCAAATGCTGTTAATAACGCCAACAGCAAAAGCCTAAATGCATCTAGAATAGAACCCTATGATGACGAACTTCAAACTGACAACGGCCTATTGACAATTTGCTCAGTCAACATTAAGTAACTATTGTGGGCCCACCCAGACTTGAACTGGGGACAAAAGATTATGAGTCTTCCGTTTTAACCAACTGAACTACAGGCCCTTATGAAAATACCAAAGGAACATCTAAGTTAATTCTCGATACAATACCGTAGTCTACGCCTTGTTAACCACTTTTAAGCCCTCTCAATCCGTTCAAGCATATTGTACTTCCTATGTCTAGCTCTCTTTGGTAATGCAAATATACTAAAAAGTTTCGTATTATCCAAATTTGTTAACACTTTTTTTGTCTTTTACGCATAATTTTAGCAACCAATAGCATTATTATACCAAGTGAATTTATAAGAATGAATAGTCCACTAAAAAGGCATACATAAAACCAAATTGTCACCCATAATGATTCCTTGAATATATATCCTAATGGAACTTCATCATTATTTTCAACTTTTGTGGTATCTGTTTTTTCAATTGGTTTGGTTGGACTGAATTTATCTAACTTATAACCAATAATCACACCATCCTTATCAATCCAAGAAACAGCATTTGCATATGTTTCCTTCTCCTCATTGGCATAAACCATTGAAACTGAAAAGAATGCAACCAATGAAATTATAATGAATTTAATTAAATTTTCCTTCATACATTATTTTCTTTTCTTTGACTTTCTCTTGAAAGATAAACTTCCTTGTAAATAGGCTTATATTTTTCTTTTCTTGCCTTATGTTTTTTAATCCTAAGATATTCTCCTATTCTACTCATATATGATTTTATCTTTAACAATCATCCATAGTGTATTGTTCCATTTGGAAATTCATTAAAAAAGTTTATTACAATATCCCTAATCTCTTGACACATTCCTCTTTTTGAGCCACAACGTATTTTATTGTTATCATCAAATCCCTCAAGGAATTCAATGGCTTCTTGTGCATTGTGATGCACAGCACAAGGATAACCACTTACACGATAGTTATCGTTCCAACCAACGTGTGTCATTTCATAAGAACCATTCTTAAGGTCTTTATCAAATGATAAATCGTGTCTAGAAAAAACTCTCAATAGCTGATTTCTTTTTGATTTTGGATTCTCAAGGATTTCAAGGTCTTTCACATATCTGCCACGAGCCTTTTCATAATACTCCTTGGAATTACGTTTCTTAGCCCACTTGAGTTCCATCTCATACATCTCTTTTGTGCTACTATCACTGTTGGCAATGTCCTCTTCTAGTTCCTTAATGTCCTCTTCACAATCCTTTAACCATTGTTCACAAGAACAATTATAGATATATGAATTCTTAATACTTCTAATATGCCATTGTCTAAGTCTATCCAAATGTGCTAAAGGCATATCGGCAATCTTATTTCTAAACCAAGTATGACATCCCATAATAGTAACCAATTAAAAAAGCAATTATGTCTATGATGAGTCCAATTGAAAATAATATCTTATTTGCGGCATCATCAGTTAAATCATACCATTTTTGGATATAATATGTAATAAATGCTGCAAAAAAGGTCAAAATTACACCAAGTATACAGCCACCTATAAACACTAAAATCCACATCATATTACTATTCTCCCATAATATGTGACAAAGTAGCAAGAAGACATTCTTTCATAATCTTCTCAACATTCTTCCCTCTATCACTTCCTTCAAGATTCAACTTCATATACTTAAAGGCAATCGCTTCTCCAATAGAACGTCTTGCAATGCAAATTTGGACAGTTCCACCAGCAACATCAGTGCTGCCATAACCATCAACATATCCAACAACACCAATACTGATGCCGACACCAAATTTATACAGTACATTCAATGCCATATGTTGCGCCACTTGACAGCTAACCACATCGTTCTTTCCAATCACACTCCAAGGCACTCCAACAACATTTGCAATGTCATTTGCTGTGTAGGTTGTAAGAGTACCCTTATACCACTTGTGAGCAAAGTCTTCACTACCTAATGCTGCCCCAATTAAACCACAAGTGCATTCCTCTGCGGTAGCAATTGTAAGACCCTTTGTATATAACGCAAGCGTTACTCTCTTTACAATTTCTTCTAATTCCATTATAATGAATAAATTATATTATGTATCTCTGTTTCTTTTTTTCTCAATTCTTGAATTTTATTCTTCAACATATTCATGCAATGAGCATATGCACCGTCTTTTGAAAGGCTAAAAAAATATCCACCATAATTTATTTCAGTTGTTTTTAAATTATTGTTTGCACCTTTGTAAATGTGGTAAACATCAACTAACCGCCCATATTTGTCATAAATGCATAGTCTGTAAGTATTGTTCCAGTAGTTTGAGACAATGTTGAATAAACGTCTTTTTGGCGTATATCCATTTTCGTTCACAATGAAGATTTGAAAAAAATCTTTCATATTATTTTTGATTACCTCATCAAATGACTTGGCAATTTTTACGTTCACAAATCCTCTCATTCGTCTTCTACCTTAAACATATAATATTGGCAATCCATTATCTTCTTGTTTATCTTTCTCTTCTCTTCCCTTAAACGCCCAATAACAGCCTCACAAGGAATCTTGGGGTCAATGTAATAATTATTGAAAGTACCATCCGAAGTAGTGAAAAAACCTTTGTCCTTGTGATAATAAAGCGTACACCTCTTATTACTCCAACTCCATCTATCTCTAATCGGTGAACCATCTTCACGAATAACATAAACTTGACAATACATGTTTGTGGAATTTTCAGTTGGGTTGGAATCTATTTTAAAATACCTCTTCTGGAC